>VFSW01003366.1_pt1 | contig 24003 bp, 23 predicted proteins | sample 5358111 | NCBI WGS metagenome assembly VFSW01 (sample SAMN11554181, study PRJNA540505) | mine drainage metagenome | isolation source: sediment from site ElyBrook_90M | place: USA: Ely Copper Mine, Vershire, VT | collected 2017
TCCGGAGGAACTTTCTAACCGGGGTGACTACCAGGAGCTCGATCAGGGTGAAGCCCTCACTTTGCGCAAAGTGAGGGGTGAAGCCGAAATCAGCGCGGGAGGAACGCGGCGGCATGCATAAATTATAAACCTAGACGGCTATCGGCGCTTTGATCGCCGGGTGCGGGTCGTAGTTCTCTAGAGTAAAATCTTCAAATTTAAAATCGAAAATGGATTTTACTGCGGGATTGAGTTTCATGCCGGGCAGGGGGCGCGGTTCACGGGAGAGCTGTTCTCTGACCTGGTCAATATGATTCAGGTAGATATGCACGTCGCCAAAAGTATGCACGAAATCCCCCGGCTCCAAACCCGTGACCTGCGCCATCATCATGGTCAAAAGCGCATAGGAGGCGATGTTGAACGGCACGCCTAAAAACAAATCCGCGCTCCGCTGATAAAGCTGGCAGGACAATCTTCCGTCCACCGCATAGAACTGGAAAAGGCAGTGGCAGGGCGGCAGTCCGGCCTTGGCCATTTCTTCAATGTCTGCCGCGTTCCAGGCGGAAACGATTATGCGCCGCGAAGTCGGGTTTTCTTTGAGCATCTTCACGGCTTGCGCAATCTGGTCCACGTGGCCGCCGCCGGGCGCGGGCCAGCTCCGCCACTGGTAGCCGTAAACCGGACCGAGCTCGCCGTTTTCTTTGGCGAAGGTTTCGTCGGTTTTAATTTTTTCCACGAAGTCCGCCATTTTGGCGTTCCACTCTTCGCTCCCGACCGGCGGGACCGGCTGGTTGGTTTTCAGAAGATACGCCTTGAACGGCCATTCGTTCCATATTTTCACGTCGTGGTCCACCAGGTATTTTATGTTGGAATCGCCGTTCAAAAACCACAACAATTCGTAAATTATGCCCTTCAAAAAAACTTTTTTGGTGGTCAAAAGCGGGAAACCCTGAGAGAGGTCGTAGCGGGTTTGCCGGCCGAAAACGGAAAGCGTGCCGGTGCCGGTGCGGTCTTCTTTTTTGGCTCCGTTCTCCAAAACGTCTTTAAGCAAATCCAGATACTGCCGCATGGCTCAATTATATGCGGCTTCTAAAAAATCAAAACCCCGCGTTCCGCGGGGTTTTGCCGGAACCCTGGGGATAATTCATTCCTTCACTGAACGGTTATATTGCGGGGCATGGCGATGGACCAGGCATCGTGCGGACCGGCGGCGGGGCTTGTAAGCCCTATGAGAAACAGGCGGTAGTTGCCAGGCGGCAGCGGCTCGGACGGGATTACGGCCGAACCCAGATTTACCGCAGCCGGGACAACTATCCTTTCCTCCGGGCCGCGGCCGAAATTGCCCTCCAGGTCCAGGCGCACATAAAACGGCCAGGCGGCGGGGTCCGCGCCGGCCAGATGGCTCCAGTTCACCGTGAGCGGGCCGGAGGAGGAATTCCAGGCCTGCTTTTCCTCCGGCGCGGTTATTTCCGCAGCCACGACCGCCTGCCGCGGGGCCGGCGTCAGGGCAATGCGCTCCGCGCAATCGGCGTTGCCGGCGCAGTTTTGCATCAGCGCTGCTGCCTGGCCGGCTGCCGCCGTGGCCTTGGCCTTAAGCTCCGCGGAAACATTCGGATTGTTCTGTACCGCCAGAAGCAGCATGGAAGCCAGAACCTGGAGCGCCATGAAATTTACCATGCGTTTATTTTAGAGCAGGCGGCCATAGACCGCAAAACCCCCGCGCCGGAGGCGCGGGGGTTTTGCAAGTAACCACAATTTTAAATTTAGTATCCGCCCATCCCGTCCATGCCGCCCGGCATGCCCTGTCCCGAACCCGCCGAGGGATTCTTTTCCGGAATGTCGGTCACCGCGGCGCCAACCGTAAGATAATTGGCGGCTACGGAAACCGCGTTCATGAGAGCGGTGCGCGTGACTTTCAGAGGGTCAATGATGCCGGCTTCCTTGAGGTCGCCTATTTCGTTGGTAACCGCATTAAAGCCGGTCCATTTATCGCCCTGATTCTTTTTGAGCCGGGCGATTATTTCGCCTTCTGACTCGCCGCTGTTCGCCACTATCGCCCGCAAAGGCGCCTCCAGGGCCCGGGTTAAAATGGCGGCTACGGCTTCTTTCAAATCTTTGCCGCCTTCCGCTCCGGACATGAAATCCCGCTTCACATTAAAGAGAGCCATGCCGCCGCCCGGCACAATGCCCTCTTCCATCGCGGCGCGCGTCGCCGCCACGGCGTCTTCCACGCGCTGTTTCAGCTCTTTCTGCGCGGACTCGGTCGGCGCGCCAACGCGGATGACCGCCACCCCGCCGGAAAGCTTGCCGAGGCGCTCCTGCAGTTTTTCCTTGTCGTAATCGGAGTCCGTGTTTTTTATCTGGGCTTTAATCTGGGCGACGCGCTCGTCAATCTGCTTTTTGTCGCCTTTGCCGCCGACGATGGTCGTCGCGTCTTTGGTCGCCACCACCCGGGCCGCATGCCCCAGCCAGGAAACATCCGCGGCTTCCAGCTTCCGGCCGGACTCTTCGGAAACGAATTCGCCGCCGGTTACAATCGCGACGTCCTGGAGCATTTCCTTCTTCCGGTCGCCGAAACCCGGCGCTTTGACCGCGAGCACGTTGAAAACTCCGCGCAGTTTGTTCAAAACCAGCGTAGCCAGCGCCTCGCCCTCCACGTCTTCAGCCACTATCAGAAGCTCTTTCTTGCCGCCAGCCACTATTTTTTCCAAAAGCGGCAAAAGATCCTGGATGGAGGAAATCTTCTTGTCGGTCACTAGAATCATCGGGTTTTCCAGGACCGCTTCCATGCGCTCCTGGTTGGTAATCATGTACTGGGAAAGATAGCCGCGGTCGAACTGCATGCCTTCCACCAGTTCGAAGGAATTGCCGATGGTGTTGGAATCGTCAATCGTGACCACGCCGTCCCTGCCCACCTTTTCCATGACTTCGGCGATGAGCTTGCCTATTTCCTTGTCCTTGGCGGAGAGCGTCGCCACTTCCTGGATTTTCCGCGAGTCGTTGATTACTTCCCGCTGCTCTTCCAGCGCCTTGATTATTCCCGCGGAACCCTTTTTCAGCTCTTCCGCCAGCTGAATGACGTTAAAACCTTTTTCGTTTATCTGCCGCTCCCCTTCCGCCATCATGGCATGCGCCAGAACCACCGAAGTCGTGGTGCCGTCGCCCACGTTGTCGTTAGTCTTATCCGCCGCCTGCTTGATGAAATCGGCGCCAAGATTTTCCCACTTGTCCTCAAATTCCAGTTCCTTGGCCACCGTCACGCCGTCAAAAGTGACCTGCGGCGCGCCGTAACCCTTCTCCATAACCACTGCCCGTCCGCGGGGGCCCAAAGTCATCCGGACCGCATCCGCCAGCTTGTCGATGCCCTTTTTGAGGGCCGCGCGCGCGTCTTCGTTGAATTTAATCTGTTTAGCCATAGTAGATAGTTATTAGGGTTTAGCCACTAGCCAATAGGATTTTGTATTTTTTGTTTGTTGTTTCATTTTCTATTCGCTATACCCTAGTGGCTATTGGCTAGTCTATTACCGCGAGTATATCGCTTTCTTCTATCACCGCGACTTTTTTGCCCTCCAGCTCCATTTCGTCCGGGGAATATTTCCGGAAAAGTATCTTGTCCCCTGCCTTAACCGACATGGGGAGGATTTTCCCATCATCCGACATCTTGCCGGGACCTACGGCCAGGACGTTGCCTTGGGTGGGACGCTTTTCCACAGTATCCGGAATGACGATGCCGGACTTGGTGACCTTTTCCTCTTCGATGAACTCGATAAGGATATGATTGGATAAAGGTTTGATATTCATTTTTTGTCTAAAATGCCGGCATTAGCCGGGACTCTAGTTCGACGTCAGCAATTATAGACGCTGATTGCCAATTGTCAACTGGCTACAGCTTTGCCTGCCGCAGGCCGCTGTCAAATTCTGCTGAATTTGCGCTATGCCTCGGCGCTCTGCGCGCCTGCGGAATGCCTGCGGCAGGCAAAGCTTACGCGGTAAAGGGGAAAGCATAAGAAAAGCGGGTGCGGAGCGGGACCCGCCCATCTCGCCGCCGAAATCCATGGGATACCAAGCTTCGGCGGCTCCGATAGCTTCCCGCAGAGCCAAAGCTTCCGCGGTGAAAGGAAAAATATAAGAGAAGAGAGCCCGCACTATCCGGGCATGTGTCCGGCTTTGACGTAGGTTTCGTAAATATTCAAAACCGCCTTTACCGCGTCGCCGGCGGAGATATTGTTTTGCTTGTAGAGCACATCGGTCAGGTCGCCCGCCGCCCAGACGCCGGGCTGGGAGGATTGCTCCGTGCGGTGGTCCACCGTGACCTCGCCCCGCTCGTTAATGTTGACCAGGCCCTTTAAGAATTCCGAATTCGGCAGGATGCCGATTTCCACGAAAACCCCTTCGAGCGGCAGCTCCTTCTCTTCGCCGGTTGCCTGGTTTTTTATCCTGGCGGAAGAAACGAATTTATCGCCTTTGATTTCCGTAATCACGGTGTTTTCCATCAATTCCACGTTCGGGTGCCGGCGGATTTTTTCCAGAGTCACCGCGTCCCCTTTGACCGTAGAGCGGGTCAGAAGATAAATCTTCTGGGCGTAGGGCAGAAGGTCGATAACGGCTTCGAGGCCCGCGTTGCCGCCGCCCACCACCGCCACTGTTTTATCCTTGAAAAGCGGCGCGTCGCAAATGGAGCAGTAAGCCACGCCCTTGCCCTCGAAATCTTTTTCCCCGGGCACGTCCAGTTTCTTGCGGCGGCTGCCGGTGGTTGCCAAAACGTATTTCGTCTCCAGTCCTTTACCGCTTTTTAACGCAATCTTGAAACCGTTTTCCGCTTTTTGGACGCCGGTTACGAAGTCGCTCAAAATTTCTATGCCCTCCTGCGCGCGCAGGTGCTTCTCCAGGTTTTGCGCCAGTTCAATCCCGGAAATGGACGGCGTGCCTATCCAGTTTTGGACGTCGGCGGAAACCAGAGATTGGCCGCCGAAGGAATCGGCGACCACCGCTGTTTTCATTTTTTTGCGGGCGGCATAAACTCCGGCGGCTACCGCCGCCGGCCCGCCGCCGATAATCACCAAATCGTACATATTCCGTTTCGGCTGGGACTTACTGGATATTCAGCGCCCTGGCCAGGCCTTCGCGGTCAAAACCGACAAAGATTTCGCCGTCCACGTCGATGACCGGCACGCCGAGCTGCTGCGATTTCGCAATCATTTCGTGCTGGGCCTGGAGGTCCTCCTGCACGTTGAAATCCTGAAACGGCACCTTGTGCTCCGCGAAAAATGCCTTTGCCATCTTGCAGTAAACACAGGAGGGAGTGGAGTAAATTTTAACTGTCTTGGCCATGCTTTTGGATAATTAAATTTATTTTTGGACCCGGAACTCTATTCTAATACCACCCCCGGCAGGTAGCAAGAATGAAAACGGCCCGTAAAATTGGGCTGCTTTCAAAGAGCTGTGGACAAGCCCTAATTGGCGTTCAATTTCAGGTCGGAGGCGATTTTCTCAAACAAATCCTTGTTCAAAATGCCGTTATTTTCCGTCGGACTCTGGATTTTGGCGCTATAGAGGGCATCGTGATAGGCCCAGTACTGGCCCTGGTCCTTGGCGCATTCCGCCGCTTCCGCCGCGGCATCGGATTCCGGTCCGAGGAAGGGATAATTGCGGAAAACCATCTTGGCCTTGCCGGTCTGGATGTACTGGCTGCGGATTAGGGGCTCCACCTCGCTGAAGAAGCGGCCGCAGAAGGGGCACTGGTAATCACCGTATTCAATGATGGTAACCGGGGCGTTGGCATCCCCGAGTATCACGTCGCCCGAGCCGGGCGGAGGAACGTCGGTGACTTTGCCGCCGCCGTTCACATCCACCGCCTGCGCCGGCCAGCTGTTCGGATGCTTCAGGCCGTCCTCAATAGATTTTTGGAAAGTCGCCCAGGGATAAGCCCCGCCGATGAATTCGCCGTTGATGAAAGTCGCCGGCGTGCCGGTCACGCCGTCCGCGGTTGCCTGGCTCTTGTCCGCCTGGATGGCGGAGGCGTATTTTTGCGTATCTATGCAGCGGGTGAAGGCGTTGTTCGGATAATTCTTGTCTCCGGAATTGGAGGCGGACCGCCCGAAGGCGTAAAACACCGAGCCGGCGATTAAAACCGCGGCGATAAGTATGGAAACCGGCAGAAGATAATCTCTTTTCCCTCCGGACTGCGGGGCATCTCCGTCCATGCTACAATCCTAACCGTATGGGCCTCCGAGTCAAGTGGCATTACCTAAAAACCCTTCTTTTTGAAAACCGGAATGCGCGCCAGACGGTGGTCAAAAACACTTTTTGGCTGGGTGTCAGCAATTTTTCCGGGCGCGTCATCCGGGCCGGCCTCATAATTTACGCCGCCCGCGTCTTGGGCACCGAGGGTTACGGCGTATTTTCCTACGCTCTGGGCTTGGCCGGATTTTTTTCCCTGTTTTCGGACATCGGCGTATCCGCGATACTCACCCGGGAAATATCCCGCCATCCGGAATCCCTGGAGGAATACGTGGCCACTTCTCTGGTGCTGAAGGCGGGTCTCCTGGTCTTGAGTCTGCTTTTGGTAATTTTCGGCGCGCCGTTTATCTCCAAAATTCCCGGAGCTTTGCCCTTGATGCCTCTCGCCGCCCTGCTTTTGGTTTTTGACGGCTTCCGCGACTTCGCTTTGTCCATCACCCGGGCCAAGGAAAAGATGGAGGTGGAAGGCATAGTGAGCGTCATCACGAACGTTGCCATCACCGTGCTCGGATTCGCAATCCTCTTGATCCGTCCTTCGCCTTTCGCCATGCTCACCGGCTACACTCTGGGTTCGGGCGTAGGCACGCTCGTGAGTTTCTGGGTGCTCCGGGAGTTTTTCCGCTCGCCTATCCGAAACTTCCGCCGGTCGCTCCTTAAATCCGTGTTTTTTGAGGCTTTGCCCTTCGCCCTCATGGGCATCTTAGGAGCGGTGATGTTCAATACCGACACCGTCCTCTTGGGCTGGCTCACGAACGCCCAGGCGGTCGGCCTTTACTCCGCCGCCCAGCGCCCCGTACAAATTATCACTACCATGCCCGGCCTTCTGGCCGCCGCTCTTTTCCCTTCTTTCGCCCGCCTGGCTCTGGATAAAAGCGACCGGTTCCGGACGATTCTGGAGCGGGCCATCGGCATATCCATCCTTCTCGCTTTGCCCATTGTCGGCGGCGGCATTCTGCTTGGTCCCGCCATCGTGCACCTGCTTTTCGGGGCGGAATACGCCGGCGCCGCCGCGGCTTTCATGATTCTGCTTTTGACCGCGCTCGTCAGTTTTCCAAGCGGGTTCGTGAGCAACGCGGTCTTTGCCCACGGCGCGCAGAAATCTTTCGTCGGATCGCTCGCCTTCGGCGCCATAGGCAATCTGATTTTAAACGTCATCCTGATACCCAAATGGGGCATCGTGGGTTCCTCGGTGGCCACCATCGGCGCGCTGGTTATTTCCCAGGGCTATCTTTGGTGGAAACTCCAGACCATCCAGCCCTTCGCCGTTTTGCCTTATCTCAAAAAAACATTGCCGGCGAGCGTTCTCATGGGCGCTCTGGTGTTCTTCCTGCAGCGGCTTGGCGTACCCCTGATTCCAAACATTATCCTCGGCGGAATTTTCTATTTCGCCCTGCTTTGGATGCTCAAGGAAAACCTGCTTGCGTATTTCCGGCCCCCGGCCCTCACGCCCGACCATGCCTGAAATTATCCGGACTTCCCGCTCCATGAAATTTACGGCGGCGATAAGGCGATGGCGGAAGATGCTTTTGGAAAATAGTTCTCTCCGCCAAACCATATTTAAAAACACTTTTTGGCTTACGGTCAGCAACCTGACCGGCCGGCTGATCCGGGCGGGGCTTTTGATTTACGTGGCCCGGATACTCGGCGCTGCCGGCTACGGCGTCTTTTCCTACGTAGTCGGATTGGCTTCCTTTTTCTCTCTTTTCTCCGACATCGGGGTGAACGGAATGCTGACCCGCGAAGGCGCGAAAAACCCGCAGGCCTTTCCGGAGCTTTTGGGAACTTCCCTGGCTCTCAAAACCATCCTGGTTTCCCTGAGCGTAGCCTTGCTGCTCGTGGCGGTGCCTTTCATCAACCACGTGCCGGAGGCCCTGCCCCTCATACCGCTCGCCGCGCTACTGGTCGTTTTTGACGGCTTCCGCGATCTGACTTTCTCCATCACCCGCGCTTCCGAACGCATGGAACAGGAGGCCTTGATTAACATTACGACCAACCTGTCCATCACCGCGCTCGGAATAATCCTCCTCCTGCTCCACCCCACTCCCCTCACCCTCATGGCCGGATACACGGCGGGTTCGGGCGCGGGCACGTTAGCCGCTTTCTGGATGCTCCGCCGCCATTTCCGCAATTTTTGGGAGCATATCCGGCCCCGGCGCATGCTGCCGATTCTGAAGGAGGGCTTCCCTTTCGCGATGCTCGGATTGATGGGCACCGTAATGCTCAATACCGACATGGTTATGCTCGGCTGGTTTATGAACGCCGAGGCGCTGGGCCTTTACTCCGCCGCCCAGCGGCCGATTCAGATTCTCTATCTTATACCTATGATTCTTTCCACGGCGCTTTTCCCGGTCATGGCCCGCTTCGCCGCGGAAGACCGGGACAAATTCCGCCGCCTCCTGGAAAGAGGCATCACTTTTTCCCTGCTCATCGCCATTCCTATTTTCGCGGGCGGGCTGGCGATGGGGCGGAGTTTCATCCTCCTGCTTTTCGGCCGGGGATTTGAAGGCGCCACTTTGTCTTTCATGATTTTGCTGGCCACCATTCTCCTCAACTTCCCGGGGACGCTGGTCGGGAACGCCATTTTCGCCTACAACAAGCAGAAAAGCTTTCTGGCGTTTCTCGCCATCGGCGCGGTGGGCAACGTAATTTTCAACATTCTCCTCATTCCCCGCTGGGGCATCGCCGGCTCCTCCCTTTCCACGATTATTTCCCAGGGCCTGGCCAACTTTTACATCTGGTGGAAACTGAAAACTATAAATAACTTCCGCACCCTGGCTCATCTGCAGAAAATCGCGGCGGCGGCGGCGGTAATGGCGGCAGCGGTATTCCTCCTCAGCAACCTGGGAGTGAACGCGCTCGCGGTTATCGCCGCCGGCATCCTCATCTATGCGCTGGCTCTCTGGATTTTAAGGGAAAAAGTTTTGGACTACATCCTGCCGTTCCTGGCCCGCGCGCCCCGGCCGCAGGCCCCGCCCGAACATGCGGAAAGCGGCCTGGTCTGACGGCGGGGCTGGAGATATTCCGAAATAGGTTTTAGGATGGGGTCATGTCCGGAACCAGGAAATTCCTGCTTTTGTGCGGAGATGTCGCCCTGCTTTACGGCGCGCTGGCCCTCACGCTTCTTTTCCGCTATCCCCTGCCCGCATTCCAGCAAAGGTGGCACGACCATCTTTTGCCTTTTTCCGCGCTTTTCGCGGTTTGGATTCTGATTTTCTGGCTGCTGGATTTCTACCAGCAGCGCGTTTTCGTAAATTACAACTCTCTGGCGGAACGGCTGATGGCCGCTCTCGGCGTGTCGGTTTTGTCGTCCGTCGTAATGTTTTATCTTTTCCAGGGATTCTTCCGGCTGACGCCCAAAACCAATCTGGTCATCTTCGCCGTCATCGTCGCCGCCGCGGAATACATCTACCGGAGCGCCTATCTGGCTATCGCCAAATTCCGGCCGGAACCCGCAATCGTCATCGGCAACTCCGCTGAAATCCGGGAGCTTTTGGCCTATCTTAAATCGCATCCTCATTCCGGTTATCAGGCCGCCGCCTGGATGGAAAATCCGGATGCCGCGCACCTGGCGGAGCTTCCGGAGCTGATGCGCAAACACGGCGCCCACTCTTTAATTGTCCAACCGGCCATGACCAAGGACCAGGCAGCCATCCGCGCTTTCTACGGACTGCTGCCGCTCGGAGTCAATATCATGAGCTTCCCGGATTTTTACGAACTGGTGTTCGAACGGGTGCCTTTGGACGAGCTGGAGGAGGGCTGGTTTATAGAGCACATTACCACCCGCCGCCCGGTTTACGACCAGGCCAAGCGCGTCATTGACCTTATTCTTTCCGCAATTATCTTCGTCGTCCTGCTGCCCTTAACCGCGCTCGTAGCATTGCTGGTCAAACTGACTTCCGCCGGCCCGGCCATCTACAAACAGAAGCGGTACGGCAAGAACGACCGGATTTTCACTTTGTACAAATTCCGGACCATGCGCGCAAACGCCGGCGGCGCTTTCTGGACGGAAAAAAACGACGACCGCATAACCGGCTTCGGGAAATTCCTCCGCTTCACCCACCTGGATGAAATCCCCCAGCTTTGGAATATAATCCGCGGCGATATTTCCTTTACCGGCCCCCGGCCGGAACGGCTGGAGCTGGCCGACCAGTACCGCCAGTTCCCCTACTACAATATCCGCCACGTGGTGAAGCCGGGCCTGACCGGCTGGGCGCAGATAAACTACAAGCCCTCCGCCTCGCTCGAGGAAGGCAAGGAAAAGCTGAAATACGACATTTATTACGTCAAAAACCGCTCCTTTTTCCTGGATTTGGCCATATTCCTGAAGACCATAAAATACATTTTCATTACGGCGGAATAATCCCGTTAAATAGACTCCGTCATTTAACGGGACGTAAGATTTTGTAAGATTCGTAAACTCATCAACAAAAACTAACGTGTGCGGCATAGCGGGAATTTATAAATTCGGCGGCGGGGAGGTAAAGGAGGCGGACCTGACCCGCATGCGCGACACCCTGGTCCACCGCGGACCGGACGGCGCGGCCAATTACATTTCGCCGGACGGGTGTGCGGGGCTATCCCAGCGGCGGCTGGCGATTATAGATCTCCGGCCGGAAGCGGCCTGCCCCATGCCGAACGAGGACGGCTCCGTCTGGATAACCTTCAACGGCGAAATTTACAATTTCAAAACCCTCCGCGAGGAACTTGCCGCCAAGGGACACGTTTTCCGCTCCCACGGCGACACGGAAACCATCCTTCACGGCTACGAGGAGTTCGGCACGGATGTGGTCAAAAAACTGAACGGCATTTTCGCTTTCGCCATTTGGGACGACCGCAAAAAATTATTCTTCGCGGCGCGCGACCATGCCGGCATCAAGCCCTTTTACTACGCGGTGCAAAACGGCGCTTTTTACTTCGGTTCGGAAATCAAGGCGATTCTGGCGCATCCGGATTTCCGGAAAGAGCTCTGGGAGCCGGGCATCTCCTATTATCTGGCTTTCGCGGCTATGCCCGCGCCGCACACGCTTTTCGAAAACGTGCGGAAGCTTCCCGCCGCCCACGCCCTGACTTTGGACGCGGAGGGCAAGCTGAATGTCTGGGAATACTGGAATCCGCTCGCGCCGGAACACAAAGTTCCGTCCGGCAAATCCGAGGAGTTTTACGTGGACGTTCTGCGGCGGCTCCTGGCGGATTCCATCAACTTGCAAATGGTCTCCGACGTGCCCTTCGGCTGCTTCCTTTCCGGCGGGATAGATTCCTCCCTGAACGCCGCCTTGATGACCAAGGCGCTCGGCGCGCCGGTAGAAACGTTTTCCATCGGCACGCGGGGCGCTGCCGGCGGCCGCTACAATGAATTCGAATATTCCCGCCTCATGGCCGAGCGTCTTGGCGCCAAAAGCCATGAACGCCTCATAGATTTCCACGATTTTCTGGATTTTCTGCCGCGCTACGGCAAGCTAGCCGACGACCCGAACGGCGACCAAACCTGCTTTCTGGTCTACTATCTTTCCGAACTGGTCCGCCGGAGCGGAGTCATCGTGGCCCAATCCGGAGAAGGCGGCGACGAACTTTTCGCCGGCTACGGCACTTACCGCCAGGCCGCCGAACTCCATTCCCTTTGGCGGAGCTTGGGAAAAATGCCCGCGTCTCTCCGCAAACTGTTCCACCGGGCCGCCGGAGGCCTCGGCCTCTCCGACTTTAAGCAGGAATACGCCCGGCGCTTGGCCGCGGGCGAAGAGCCCTTTTGGGGCCACGCCATCGCTTTCTCCCCCACTCAAAAAGCGAAACTGCTTAATCCGCGCCTCCGGCGCGACCCGGCCTGGAATTCGGAGTATCTGGTGGTGGCGGAGCATTACCATCGGGCAACGGAGGCGGCTCCCCAAAGCGATTTCTTAAACCGCGTAGCTTACCTGGAGCTCAAAATGCGCCTGGCGGATTTCCTTTTGATGCGCGTGGATAAAATGTCCATGGCCCATTCCATCGAAGTGCGGGTGCCGTTTCTAGACAAGCGGATTATAGAACTCGCGCTCCACATCCCCGGCAAAATGAAACTGCAGGGCGGCGAACTGAAACATATTCTGAAAAAAGCGGCCGCCGGCGCGATCCCCGACAGAATAATCCGCCGCCAGAAGCAGGGTTTCGGCGCGCCGCTAGAGGAATGGTTCGGAGCCCAGGAAACCGCTAAACCGCTTTTAAGCCATATATTCAACTCCAAACTGAAGGAACGGAATTTGTTCGATTACGAATACATCCGCACTCTGGCCAAAACCCACCAAGGCGGCCAAAACCAGGTTTTCCGCCTGATGAATCTGCTGACTCTGTCTCTCTGGTATGACGCCTGGTTTTAGGTCCTGAATTGTGAAAAAATATCCGTATGCGCATCCTTTCCGCCGGTCGCTGGCAGGACGGCTATCTGGATTACTACCGCGCGCCGGATGAGTACCGCATCCAGGTTTTAGCGATTAAAAACCTGGAGGAACTCAAGGACCTTTATGTCCTGCGCCCAAAAAGCGTGCGGCTGGTTATGAATTACCTGCGGCACATCGGCCCGCGGGCAGTTCTGCGTAAAATCTCTTCGCGCCTCAGCGAAGAGCGCCGCAACCAAAAATATATTTCCGCCGGCGTGGGGCAAGTTCTGGAATCGCCGGACGAAGGCCGCTTCGCGCCGGGCGAACTGGTCTGCTTCCTCGCGCCGGCGCATCCCGCCGCCCTGGAACGGCTGACTTTGCCGGAAATTTTTATCCTGCCTGCGGCTTCATCCTTCCGCCCGGCGGAAAATTATATTTTGCGCATTTCTCCGGCCGCGAACCGCGAAAAATGGTGGCGGCCGGCGGCCGGCTGGAACCGGTTTGCGGGAATTAATCTGCCGGCAGGCACTCGCGCTGGAATTTTAGAAGGGCTCCAAAAAGAAATCGCGGCAACGGACTGGCGCGCAGCGGAGCGTCTGGAAGCCGGTTCAGGCGAGGTTGTCACCCATGTCCGCCTGAGGCCGCGGTCTAAAAAACCGGAAGCTATCCTTTTCGGCTACGGCAATTACGCCAAAACCATCGTTCTGCCGAACCTGGCGCCTTACCTCCGCCTTGCCGGCGTGCACGAGATAGACCCGGCGCAGATTTTCCCGCTTCACCGCGCGGTTCCGGACTGGGACACCTCTCCTTTTTTTCGGGACAAGGAGGAGGCCGATGTCGCGCTCATCGCCGGGTATCATCACACTCATGCAGGCTTAGCCGCCGAAGCCATTCGCCGCAAGATGTATGCGGTAGTGGAAAAACCCTTGGTTACCACCCGCGCGGAACTCCTGGAGCTTACGGAGGTCTTGGAGAAGAATCCCGGCAAATTGTTCGCCGGCTTTCACAAGCGGTATTCGCCGTTCAACGATTTAATCCGCTCCGACCTGGGCGTGCGGCACGACCATCCGTTGAATTACCACGCGGTTGCCTACGAAGTGCCTCAGCCGGGAAACTACTGGTATCGCTGGCCGAACTCCAAGGGCCCCGTCCTGGCCAACGGCTGCCATTGGATAGATCATTTTCTTTACCTTAATCACTGGAGCCGGCCGGCGGCCAAAGACGTGTTCGTGGCGCCGGACCAGAGCGTAAATGTTTCCCTGCTTTTGGAAAACGGGGCTTTCTTCAGCATGGTTTTGACGGACAAAGGCAGTCCGCGCATCGGCGTGCAGGACCACGTGGAAGTGCGGGTGGACGGCGGAACGGCCCGCATAGTGAATGACTCGGCCTACACTGCCGAACGCGGCTTGCTCCTGGTCCGCAAAAAAACCATCAATAAAATGGCTAACTACCGGGCGGCTTATCAGGCCATGGCTAAGACCATAGTTTCCGGCGGCGCGGGCGACAGCTTGGCGTCCGTAAAAATCTCCGCAGAAACCGTGCTGGAGCTGGAAGAGCTTTGCGCCAAAGCCCGGGCGCGTCAGGCGCGCGTGTAATTAAGCGCGCGGCGGATACCTTCCTCCAAAGTCACCGCGGGTTTATAAAAAGAAGCTAATTTACTGTTGTCCGCGCAGCGGTACTGCACACCCACCGGTTTGTCGCCGAGATGCTTTATCTGCGGCTGATAACCCGCCGCGGCGCAGACCTTCTCTGCCAGTTCGTTGAAAGAGGTCGGAATGCCGCAGCCCAAGTTCACCGGCTCTGCCACGTCCAATTCCACCGCCTTCATCACCGCGGCAAAAATATCGTCTATATGGATGAAATCGCGGACCTGTTTGCCGTCGCCCCAAACCTCAAAGGGGTCCTGCCGCTTTTTGGCCCGTTCGATAAAGGACGGAAAAGGATAGTCCAAATCCTGGTCCTCGCCGTATCCGGAAAAGGGGCGGAAAACGTTAACTTTGACGCCTTGAGCGCGCGCAAAGCCGGCCAAATACTCCCCCGTCAGCTTGGACCAGCCGTAAGTCATGTCCGGATTGTGCACGTCCGCCAGGTTGATATCCGACTCTTTCAATTTGTAAGGGGAAGTTTGCAAGCCGATATGATAAGCGGCGGAACTCGAAAAATAAACCACCTGCGGCTGTTTGGTCGTAACCGCCCAGTTAAACATTTCCGCATCTATGGATAAGTCGGTGGCCACGGCAATGGGATTGCCTTCAATCATCAGCCGGCCGCCCACGATGGCCGCGCAGTGGATTACCAAATCAAATTTCTCCGCGCTGCTTTTGCGGAAAAAATCCCGGCAATCCTCGCCGCTCTTAATATCCATGCCGGTTATTTTGTGTCCTGCCTTCTCCAGACGGGACCGGAAGTTCCGTCCGATGAACCCTTTGTCCCCGGTTATTAGAATATTCATTTTTTTGCATTATAACCCGCCTCCGGCGGCTTGGCGAAACTCTGGCTGAACTTTAAAAAGGGCTTCAGGGCGGAAGCCATAAACGCGCCGGGCAGGCCAAGATGCTTCAGGGCGCGATAATCACCCACCCGGAATCTCCAGAGCTGTTTTATATTCTTTAGACTGTGATTGCTCACCCCGCCCGTGCGCATCCGGGTGATAATCTCCGGCACATATACGCCCCGGACTTTATGCACCTCCAAAAATTTGGTCATCAGTTCAAAATCCGCAGAAAGACCGAAGGCCATATCGTAATACCCGTATTTCTCAAAGAGTTCTTTCTTGGCAAAAAAAGTCACGTGCGGCGGCATCCAGCCCCGGCGGTAAATACCCGGCCGGAATGGCGACGACTGCCAGAAGCGCACCGCTTTCTGCGGATCGTTCTGATCCACGTACAAAAGATCGCCCCAGGCAGCATCCGCATCTTTCTCCTGCATGGCGCGGACGATATGCGTGACGGTCTCGGGGCTGGCGAAGACATCGTCCGCGTGCAGCAGGCCGACTATCTCCCCCCTGGCCAGACGGATGCCTTTATTTACCGCGTCGAAAAGCCCCTTGTCCGGTTCGGAAATAAAAGCGCCAAGCCGGTCCCGGTATTTCTGAACAACCTCCAGCGTGCCGTCGGTGGAAGCGCCATCCACAACCACATATTCCAGATTAGGATAAGTCTGGCCGAGAACGCTGCGCATGGCCTCTTCCACGAAACGCGCGCGGTTTCGGACAACCGTGATGATGGAAACCAGGGGCTCAGCCATTTCTGACTACAAGATGATTGCCGAGGACCAGCGCGTCCATTTTGGTGCGCAAATAGCAATCTATGGCTTCCTCCGGACGGTTCACTATCGGCTCATTTTCGTTGAAAGAAGTGTTCAAAACCACGGGTATGCCGGTCAGCTTGCCGACTTCCTCTATCAGCCGGTAGTAGCGCGGGTTGATGTCTTTCGTGACCGTCTGCAGGCGGCCCGTGCCGTCTGCGTGGACCACCGCCGGAATTTTAGAGCGCGCCTCCGGCAGAATTCCGTAAACTTTTTCCATGAACGGCACGGGGCCCTGGTAATCGAAGTAATCCGCCGCCTTATCCGCCAGAACGGAGGGTGCAAACGGCCGGAAGGGTTCGCGTTTTTTTATCTTTACGTTCATCCGCTCTTTAATTTCCGGAAAAGCCGGATTGGCCACGATGCTCCGGTTGCCCAGAGCGCGCGGACCCCACTCCGTCCGGCCCTGGAACCAGCCGACGATGTTGCCCTCGGCAATTAATTTGGCTGTGCGCGAAAAAAGTTCGCTGTCCGGCAGTTCCTCCGCTTTCAAGTTCGCTTTGGCTAGCGCCGCCGTAACGGCTGCCCTGTTGAATTCCTCGCCCCAAAACGGACTCTGCATTTCAAAGCCGCGCTTGTTGCCCAAAACCTGATTCCAGACGTAAAACGCCGCGCCGATGGCCGTGCCGGCGTCGTGGCCGGCCGGGGGGATGTAGACCTCGCGGAAGGCGGAATTCCGGAATATCTTGCCGTTGCCCATGCTGTTCTGGGCGCTGCCGCCGGCGAAAGTTAAAACCGTGCTCTTGGTTTCTTTATGCAAAACATCCAGGAGATGAAAAAATACTTCTTCGTAAAGCGCCTGGAGGGAAGCGGCGATATCTTCGTGGTCTTTGGTTATCGGGTCTTCGTATTTGCGGGCGGGGCCGAGCATTTTCTCCAATTTTTCCGAATACATTTTGCCCACCACCGGCTCGCCGCCCTGCCAGGACATGGAAACCATCCCCCGCTGATGGACAAAGTAGTCCAGATTCAGGCGGAAACCGCCGCCGGGAATCAAGGTTATCATCTTTTTAAGTTCGGCCAGGAAGCGCGGTTTTCCGAAACCGGCCAGGCCCATCACTTTATACTCGTCGCCGTATTTCCAAAAACCCAGATACTGGGTAAGGGCGGTGTAAAGGAAGCCGAGCGAGTGCGGATATTCCACGCGGCCGTCCGGTAAAATGGAATTCTTCTCTCCCCGGCCCCACATGGTGCTCGTGAAATCACCCATGCCGTCCACGGAAAGCACCGCCGCCCGGTCGAAGGGCGAGACGAAAAAGGCGCTCGCGATGTGCGCGCGGTGATGTTCTACGCCGATGAGTTTATTTTTGAGCTCCGCCGCGGATCCGCCGAACTCCGCCGCCAGGCCTTCGGCTATGCCTCCGCTCACTTTGCGGAGATTACTCACCCGGTCCGCGGCGATCTTAAGACTGATGCCGTGCGTGACTCCAAAAACCGCTTTTTTCCAGAAATTAGCGCGGGGATTGCGGGAAATGCCGATATGGCTCACCTGGTCCAGGGTTATGCCGCCCACGCGCAGCACGAACCGCACCGCCTCGGTCGGCAATCCCGCCCAGTGCTTGATGCGCCGGATGCGCTCCTCTTCTATTGCGGCGACGAGCACTCCGTCTTTTACCAGGCAGGCGGAAGAATCTCCGTGATATGCGTTAAGTCCCAGAATATACATGCCCGCAGAGTATACTATGTTTTCTTATTTTTACGCAGCTCGTAAATCTTCGCATCGATAAGCATCCGGTACCAGAAGCCCTGCATGAAGTGAAAAATAAATCCTTCCGGTCCGTCCAGGAATCCCAGGCGGATAAAATAGCGGTAAAGAAAATATAAGAAGGGTCCCAGAAAAAGCGGCAGGCGGGAATAGGCATGCACTTTTATCCAGCGTTTCCGCTCCGCCTGCGAGCCCCATAAATCGGCGGCCAGAGACGTCTTGTCCTGGCCTGCCGCCACGGACCGGGCTTCCCGGGAAGCGTATTCGTTATGCTTTTGTATCCACCAGCTAAGTTTTTTGTGATTCTCGTCTTTGAAATCGTGCGGCAGGGTTTCGGCGCGGCCGCCGGTCAAAACTATATGTTCGTCCATCGCGCGGTATTCGGAACGCGCCCGTCCTTGGCGAAAAAGACGCAGAAGTATGGTCGGGTAATACGCGCCGTGTTTTATCCAGCGGCCCAAAAAATACATCCGGCGGCGGAGATAAAAACCGGCGAGGTCCGGCGGCGCGGCAGGCAGGGCCTGCTCTATGTCCTGCCACAACTCCTCCGACATAACCTCGTCCGCATCCAGGCGCAAAATCCACTCGCTCCGGACCGGAATATTGTCCAACGCCCAATTGAACTGTTCCGCCTGGGTGGTGAAAGGATGCTCTATCACCTCCGCTCCGAATTCTTTGGCTATGGCTGCGGTCCGGTCGGCGGAACCGGAATCAACCACCAAAATATGCTCCGCGTGCGCCGCGATGGATTTAAGGCAGTGCGGCAGATTCAGTTCCTCATCCTTGGTGAGGATTATGGCGGTTATCGGAAGCTTCCGCATGGGGGTGGGCTTAGGGCTAAGAAGCCGGTTTGGGTAATGGTTAGAGTAGCGGATTGGATGAATCTTTGGGAAATTTCCTCCAGGCAGCCGCTAATTTATACAGTTGACGTCCGCTCACATCATACTGCCCTATAAGCTCATTGCAAACTTCCTGGTTTATGTTCTGGGCATACAAATCGCGGCACTGTTCCAAGCTTGCTGCAGTTTCATTACACTCTGCCATAGCGTCATCCAAGTACTTCTGAAACCCGGATTTTTGATGTCTTTTAGCGTATCCTTCCGCAATAAGTCGCGGTATGGCTTTAGAAGACCGGCTCAACTGATCGCGCAGGTCAAACTTCTCACTGTCAGGCAGCGCCGGTAAAATCTCTTGTGCGACTTTGAGCATGCTTGTATACGTATTACGATACACTTCCAAATCCCTGAAACTGCGGATCGGTTTTTTCAGCATCTGCCAATCTTACTTTACCCTATATCAATTTTTCCTAAACCCTTTACGGTGTCCAAGGGCGAGGGTTAATAGGCCGGTTTGGTTAAAAGGGCTAGAAAGTTAGGCAGTTTTGGCGAACCTTAACCCCCTAACTTTACCTAAACTAGCTTCCTCGCCTTTATCCCGTATACCATCTGTCCATATGCCTCCAAAAACCTGTCCGCAACCGCATCATAAGAAAACTTCTCCGCTACCAGCCGCTCCCCGCGCGCGCCCATGGCCGCCGCCGCTTTGGCGTTCTGGAGTATCTTAAACAGCGCGAATTTAACCTCCAGCGGGTCCTTGCGCACCACAAAGCCGGCTTCGGCGGCAGCCACCTGAGGGGCGATGCCCACCGCATCGCTTATGACTACCGGCACTCCGAAATGCATGGCCTCCGCCACCACCACTCCGAAATTTTCCGCATAAGACGGCAGGGCGAAAACGCTCGCCGCTTCATAAGCCGAGGATTTCTCCGCGCCCAAAAGCTCGCCGGTGAAAATAACCCCGCTTTTAACTCCTTCTTTGGCGAGCATGGCTTCCACCTGGCTTTTATAGCCCTCGTCGTCTCCGCCGGCGATAAGGAGTACCGCTTCCGGCATTTCTTTTTTGAGTCCGGCGAAGGCTTCAATCAGGGTATCCAGGCCTTTTTTCCAGCTGAGCCGGCTTAAGAACAATATTATTTTTTGCTCCGGCCGGAGGTTTAATTTTTTCCGGAACTCAGCGGGGTTGCCGGGCGGCAGGGCGCTGGTGTCCAGGCCGTTTGAAATCACAAGCGCGCGGCGGAGCGGCAGTCCCAGGGAAACATATTCTTCTTTTTCGAGCGGCGTCGTGAAGTGAATGGCCGCCGCTCCCGCCAGATTCTTTTCTTCCGCCAAGCGGAGATAGATTTTTTTCTTGAGGGCGCTGCGCTTTTGGAGCGGCGCGCGCATCAGCGAACCGCGCGGAGAAATTATATAAGGCCGGCCGGCGGAGCGCGCCGCGCGGGCGCCGAGCGCGGAAGCCGCCAAAAATACGGAAGTGATATGCATCAGGTCAAATTTGCGCGCGCCGCTCCGCAAGGCCTCCGCCATCCGGCGGGAATAAAACCAGGCGCGCGGAAAACCGGGCGCAAAATAATAAACCTGGACTCCGTCCACGTTGACCGCCTGGTTCAAAGGCACGTCCAGGTCCCGCGGCCCGTCCATGGCGGTCGTAAAAACCGTTACTTCCGCCCCCTTTGAAACCAGGTGCTTGTTCAAAGCATGGACGCTTTCTATCGGCCCGCCGTAGCGGTAGGCCGGCAAATAGGTCGGAACGACGTGGAGAATACGCATGGAGTCAGGAGCTTAAATTATGCGCTGTCCGCCTTTGGGCGAAAAGGGTGAGGAGCAGAAAAATCACCGTGAATTTTATAAGCCCCGCGTAAACCGGAGCGATACTGTCCTCAATTCCCCGGATTGCCTGGATCCAAACCAAGGCGTAGAAAACCGTGCCGGCAAGCGACATTCCGGTCAAAGTTATGAGGTGGGTGTATATAAAACGCCACAGCATGCCCATCAGAGCCATGCCCAAGAAGAGGCCGCCGAGGCCGAAATTCATATACCAATCTCCCGGCAAAGTCGGGCCGATGCTGGTCGTCCGGTCTTGCGGATACAAAAGGCCGAGGCGATGCCCCAGCTCGTTGCCGCCCGCGGCAATGGCCGGTTTGGATTTCCAGATGAACCGCGGCGGCCCCAAGCTCACGGCGATGTCCCGCAAAAACTGGCCGTAGAGCCGGGGCGCGGGATGGGCCAGGATGGCGTCGAAAACTTTTTCCTGGTTCAGCCGGGAAAATAAACTGTCGCTTACGAAACCGGCTGCGCCCAGGGCTGGAGCGCCTGCGCTGGCGTAAGCACCCGTGGCCGCATGCGTATTGTAGTAAACCCAGGTGCTCGTGGTGCGGCAAACGTTGCCGAACGGGAAAATTATAATTATGAGCGCGGCCAGTATCCCCAGACCAGCCAGGGAGCGGCGGCCGCCGTACCAGCTGGCTATAAACCAGACCAGGAGCGGCGTGAAAATCGCCAGACGCGAACAGCTCGGAACGGCATAGAGGAGTTCCGCGCCGAGAGAAAATCCCAGGGCCCAGTTCCAAAACGTTTTTTCTTTCGGCGTTTCCGCGCGGGCTTGCTTGGCTGAAGCCAAAGCCAGCGCCAAATACGTGAAATTGTCCAAAAAACCGACACTGCTCCAAAAGGGGCCGGATTGGAGGGCGCTCTCCGGCCCCAGGTGGGCATAACTTCCGGTCCAAAGACGGAGCGCTTTAGTCAAAAGCCCTATTCCGAACCCGGCGGCGAAAACCATCCTGGTGCGGCCTTCGTCCCACGTCCGCCGGAAAAAGCCGGCTGCTTTTTCGCTCCGCCAGACCGGAACCGCGTAATAGCCCAGGACCAGGCCGGCGAAGCCCAAAAGGAGATACAAAAGCGGGCGCAGGGCGGGCATACCGCCGGTCAATACCAGCCCGAAACGCACCCCGAAAATATTAAGCAGGGGTACGGCGAAAAAAATCAGCGCGTAAAAAGCGAGGGCGGACGGCCCCAGGGCAAAGAAATCAAATTCGCGGAAAAACCGGCGGACGGTTTGCATCAGAGCGCGGCCAAGGTTTTGGCTATTCCTTTTTCCAGGCCAGTGTGCGGCCGCCAGCCCAAAATCCGGCGGGCTTTGGCCGCGTCCAGAGTAATCCGCCGGACTTCGCCCGCGCGGAAAGGCGCGAAGCGCGGACCGCGCGCATAGGCGTGGAAGCGGGCAGCCTGCTCGAAAATTTCCAAATCGCTTACTTCCCTGCCCCAGCCGAGGTTCAGCTCCGTATTCCTGCCTTTCTTAAGTCCCAGGAGATTGGCGCGGACTATATCCCCCACGTAGACGTAGTCCCGGGTTTTGGTCCCGTCGCCGAATATGACCGGTTGTCTGTTGTTTTTCAGAAGTCCGCCGAAAATCGCCACCACTCCGGCCTCGCCTTTGGGATTCTGGCGGGGACCGTAGACATTCGCGTAGCGGAGGATGAGGTAATCAAAACCGGATTGCCGGGCGTAAAAGCGGACCAGGTCTTCGCCCATCTGCTTGGAAAGGCCGTAAGCGGAAAGCGGCGCCGGCGCGGTATTTTCCGCCGCCGGCAGTTTCCGCGGTTCGCCGTAAATCGCCCCGCCGGTGGAAGCGAATATGAATTTTTTATTGCGGGCCCGCGATTCCGCGCCGAAAGCGGCCAGGAGATTCGCGGTGCCCAAGACGTTCACCCGCAGGGTCTCCGCCGGTTCGCGCATGGAGCGGATGACTTCCACGAGCGCCGCATGATGGTTTATGACCTGCGGCTGGAACTTCCGGATAATTTTCCGGACTTCCGCCTCGTCTCTTACGTCCGTGAGGTGAAACTCCGCGCGCGGGTTCAGATTGCGCCGGAAGCCGGTTTTGAGATTATCCAGGACGGCCACCCGGTGTCCGGCGGCGATATAAGCGTCCGCAATATGGCTGCCGATAAAACCCGCTCCGCCGGTCAGGAGTATGCGCATTTAAATGTCGTGGCGGAGAATATGCCTCCGGAAAAGCCGCTTGACGCCGCGCCAGTATTTCAAAGGGTACTTCAGCCGCATATACGTGAGCCAGGAAATCCGGCCCTTGCGGACAAAAAGCACGTTGCCGTTGTTCAGAGAAAAAGTTATGCAATAAAACCCTGTCCCCTCAATCTTCTTTTTAATGGCTTCCACCCGCGGTCCCAGTTCCGGATAGACGAAATCGTGGAATTCCACCGTGAGCTGGCGGATGCGCCGCAAAACTTCCGGCGCGGCCGCCTCCAGCACTTCTATCTCCGAGCCCTCTATATCCATTTTAAATAGGTCTATTTCCGCGTCCGGAATGCGCGCCAGTAAAGTAGCCAAGGAAACGCCTTTGACCGTCAATGGTTTGACCGGCGGGACGCCGGGCTGGACCGAACCGTAGCCGGCGGCCGTGTCCAGGACGACCGGACCGTCCTTGGCCGTCAGAGCTTCTTCGTAAAGAGTTACATTCGGGTGGACAGGCAGTGTGCCGAAAAATCCGGGTACCGGTTCCAGCAGGTAGGTATGCGCGTTAAAATTTTTGATCATGTATTCGGAAAAAGGGCCGTAGCTTCCGCCGGCGTCCACCACGACCGGAGCGTCCCCCAGGTCGCCCATAAAAGTATGGAAATAGATTTCCGGGATTTTCATAATAATGTCGGTGCTATAAAAATATGGCTTATTGCAGGAATAATCAAGCAGGTTATTATAATCCCATGCCCAGGAAAAAAGAGCTGGTGGTGGCCGTTTCCGGCGGCTTTGATCCGGTCCATGTGGGCCATATAGAGATGTTTGAACGCGCCAAGAAACTGGGCGATAAACTGGTGGTAATTCTGAATAATGACAACTGGCTCCGGGCCAAAAAAGGGTATGCCTTTATGCCCCAGGCGGAGCGCAAGAAAATTCTGGAAGCTCTGCGGCCGGTGGACAAAGTCATCTACACCCGGCACCCGAGAAACCCGAAAGACATGAGCGTTTGCGCGGAACTTGTAGCGCTCAAACCTGACATCTTCGCGAACGGCGGCGACCGCAAGGCGGGGAATATTCCGGAATACGAACTTTGCGACCGGCTGGGCATCCGGATGGTTTTCAACCTGGGCAAGAAAATCCAGTCCAGTTCCGACCTGGTCCGCGCAACCAAGGGAAAAGTTTAACCCTTAAACTTCAGGACAACTTCTCCCGCGGAATCCAAACCGCTCCCTTCCAAAAGCTCCGCCGCATAACCCGACCGGCTCAAAACCCGGACCGCCTCTCTTTCCTCTGCGTTATGCAGGGCGAAAAATATCAGCGGGTGGAAACTCGCGATGATTATTCCACCGCCCCGGATCACCGCCGCCCCGCCGCCTTACACGTCAATTTTCAAAACGGACGGCTGTAATTTCCTTTCGGCGCAAAAGGAATCCAAATCCACCAGACGGACAGTCAGGGCGCCTTCGCCCACATGCCCGCTCGTGGTATCTCCGCCTTCCGCGAAACTTACCTTCCCCGTCCGTTCCCCCGCGGCCGCCGGGATTATTTCCATGTTTTCTGACCGGTTCTACTCCTTGTGACGGCGCAAAAATTCCAGAATCGGGGGCACGGGTTC
>VFSW01003367.1_pt1 | contig 23996 bp, 20 predicted proteins | sample 5358111 | NCBI WGS metagenome assembly VFSW01 (sample SAMN11554181, study PRJNA540505) | mine drainage metagenome | isolation source: sediment from site ElyBrook_90M | place: USA: Ely Copper Mine, Vershire, VT | collected 2017
GGGGGGTTAGTTCTTCGGGGGCGACTGGGGCGGTTTGGTATTGCACTGCACGGGGGATTTGGCGGGCAGGGCGGCAGGGAGGGTGACGGGGGTCCGCGCTCAAGCGCAGGTTGCCATCGACGAAGCGGATGCCGTTATTTTCATCGTGGATGTGGAGCAGGGACCGGTGCCGTACGATTTTGAGATCGCGAAAATTCTGCGGCAGACTGCCAAGCCGGTTTATCTCGTCGTGAACAAAGCGGACAACGAGGCGCGGCGGCAGAATGCCGTCGAGTTCTTCCAACTCGGCTTGGGCGATCCGCTGGCGATCTCGGCGCTGCATGGCGTCGGCACCGGCGATTTGCTCGATCAAATCATCGCGCGCTTGCCGGAAGAAAAAATTGAAGAGCCGCATACCGTTCCGCACCTTGCGATCGTCGGGCGCCCCAATGTCGGCAAGTCGTCGCTGCTCAACGCGATCCTGGGCGAAGAGCGCGCGCTCGTCAGCGATATTCCCGGCACGACGCGCGACGCCATCGACACCGAGATCGTCTGGGATGGACAGCCGTTGGTTCTGATCGATACGGCGGGTCTGCGCAAGCGCGGTCACATCGATGCCGGGATCGAAAAATATTCATCGCTGCGCGTGTTTCGCGCGATTCAGCGCGCGGATGTCGCGCTGCTCGTCATCGATGCGTCAGATGGTGTCCTGGCGCAGGATCAACACGTCGCAAGTTACATCCTGGCGGAGAACAAGGGCGTGGTGATCGTCGTCAACAAGTGGGATTTGATCGAGAAGGACGATCACACGATGGAGAAATACACCGAGGGCGTCCGTTCTGCGCTCGACTTTATCGCGTACGCGCCAGTGGTGTTCGTATCGGCGAAGACGCATCAACGCGTGCGGCAGGCGGTTGACAAAGCGATGGTCGCGCGCGCGTCGTGGCAGATGCGCGTACCGACTGGGGAGTTGAACGAGCTGATGCGCGAGGCGACCGCGCGGCACAACCCGGCAGTCAAGGGCAAGCGTTCGCTCAAATTCCTATACGCGACTCAGGCATCCGCCTCGCCGCCGACGTTTGTGTTTTTCGTCAACGACAAGAAGATGGTGCATTTCACGTACCAGCGTTACCTGGAAAACCAACTACGTGAGCGCTGGGGATTCGAAGGCGCGCCGCTCAAAATGGTGTTCAGGAATCGGCGGAGCGAGACCAGAGAGAAATGAAACCTTGCGAAGGTCTTCATCCTTCGCAAGGTTCTTGTGAATCGTGAAAGTTCCATGAATCAAAGACCCGAAGGATTTTTGAAAATCCTTCGGGTCTTTGATTAGTTCTTGTTCGCGCTTATCCCGCGACCGCGCTTCCATTCGGGATTTCGGATTGTGATTTTTGCGCCGCGCTCGACCTTCAGTCCTTTCTTCGGCTTGTCTTCCTTGTCCTGCTTGCCTTTTGCCTCATCTGCCGCGCGGCGAATCTCTTTGGTCATCGGATTGTCCTCGTCGCCGCGCGCGCGCTCGGCGCTGTCCATTATCATGTTGAGTTTGCCCAGGTTCTGCGCGAGCCGGTCGGGGTCGCGCGTCTCCCAGTACTCGCCTTCATCCGTGACGCGTAAACTTGGAAAGTACTTGTCTTGGATGAGGTGGAGCATTTCGCAGATCGCGATGTGGATGTCGAGCGGCGCGAACTGCGTCTTGGTGAAGAGGAGTTTGTTCTCCCAGTACATGCCGGCCTTTTGGAGCGGCATGTAGAAGCACAACTCGCTGTACTGATTGAAGGTGAGCCAGACTGATTCCGATTCCGCGTGCGGCTGGATGATCAAGCCGCGCAGCGTATCGTCGATCGGGGCTATCTGTGTATGAATCTCTTCGTCGTCCGAGGGAATCCAGCGTTCTACTTTGCCGATGATGCGCTCGTCGATCTCTTCATACTCCCATTTGCGCTGGAAGCAGAAGTGCGTTGCGGCGAGCCGCAGGTTTGGCAGCACACGCGCGTCGTCGAGTTTGCCGCTGTAGTGGATGGTGATGCCCATGAGGTCTCCTTCATTTGAATGGATTCATAATTTTCAATCCATTCACCTGGGCGTACGCATCGAAATCTTCGGTGTAGAGCCGCGTGACATTCGCTTCCAGACAAGCCGCGATAATCATAGCATCCCAAAACGAAAGGCTGTATTTCGTAAGCAGTGTTTCGGCTTTGTCAATAACATTCCAACTGGGAAGAATAGTCGTCCATGTCGCGCAGATCGCGAATGTCCTGCCATGCCTGTTTCCGATTATAACCAAGCGGCTCGAGTTTTCGGCTTGCCGCGAGATACTCGGATGCCACTTGCCACAGCAACACTCCGACGGTCGGCGATTCGATTAGAGAGACGGCAATTGCCTGTTAGCCGCATCTCGCGAATCATGCGCGTACAGCAAGATGTTCGTATCAACGGCGTTCATGGAGTTCTTCCCGTGTGAAACGATTGGTTGCAACAGGAAGAGCATTCTGTTTCATCCGTTGCGCGACGGTTTTCAAGACACGCGTTCGCTCGACGGGGTCAACCACTTGAGGCGCAATGACCAATGTGTTACGCGTCCGCGCATTTTCTTGCGTGACACGTTGAATGCGTCTCCTCCCGCGCGGACCATTCCCGCCCAGTCGCTTCTTGAGCCGAGTGTTTTCCAAACGCAGTTTCCTGATTTGTTCTTGCAGTTGTTTCAATTGGGTTGCGCTAACCGCCATCGTGCCCTCCGATTTCCTTACACGCTCAGATTCTACCGCATTCAACGAATCGCGTCAAACCGCTTTGCCAATCATCGACCACGGACCCGTCCACGAGATTTTCACGTCCGCAAGTTTGCCTTTCCACTCGCGCGAGTCGTCCTCGAAGAAAACGAGTTTGTTGTTACGCGTGCGTCCCTTCCAGCGATTCTTCGCTTTGTCTTCGACCAGCACCTCGACTGTCCGCCCCATGTATTTCGTGTTGATCTTGGCGAGAATCTCTGCCTGCAAGTCGTCGATCGCTTTGCGGCGGCGTTCCTTTTCTGCCGGCGGCACGTCATCGTCCCACCGCGCGGCAACCGTGTTCGGACGTGGGCTGAACATCGCGACGTGCGCAACGTCGAGTTCGAGTTCTTTGAGCAAGTTGTACGTGCTGAGGAACTGTTGCTCGGTCTCGCCCGGCATTCCCACGATGATGTCGGTCGCGATACCGGCGTTCGGCACACGCGTGCGGATGCGCGCGATGAGTGCGCGGTAATCGTCCACGGTGTAGCCGCGCTTCATCTTCGTCAGCATCGCGTCGTCGCCGGATTGCACCGGCACTTCGATATGCTCGCACACCTTCGGCAGCGCGGCAATCGTGTCGAGCAGTTCGTCAGTCATATACAGCGGATGCGAGGTGAGGAAGCGAATGCGCTCCAGCCCATCGATGTCGTGCACCGCGCGCAAGAGGTCGGGCAGGCGCGGACCGTCGGGCACGTCGTAGCCGTAGCGGTCGACGATTTGCCCGAGCAGCGTGACTTCCTTGACGCCCTGGTTCACGAGCGCGCGAACTTCTGCCGCGATCTCACCGACTGAACGCGAGCGCTCCTTGCCGCGGCGGTACGGAATAATGCAAAACGTGCAGACATGATTGCAGCCGTAGACGATGGGGACGTGCGCGCAGACGAGCGCGCCGCGTTCGTGCGCGGGCAGAATCAAATCGGCGTCCATTAGTTCGTAACGCGTCTCGGTCTCGCGCTGCTGAATCTCGTAATCTTCGCCGCGCGAGTCGTGTCCCTCACGCGCGCGCAGCATTTGCACAAGTTTTGTCGGGTCGGACGGCGGCAGGAAGACGTCGACGAATGGAAAACGCGCGTGCAGCGGCGACGCGTCGCGCACGCCGACGAGGCAGCCCATCAAGCCGAGCACCAAATCGGGGCGCTCTGCTTTCAGCGGCTTGAGCGACATCAAGCGGCTGTACGCCTTGTCCTCCGCGCTCTGGCGCACAACGCACGTATTCAGTACGATCACGTCGGCGGATTCCGCGTGACGCGTCGCACGGTAGCCGAGTTTTTCCAACTCGGACGCGACGCGCTGCGAGTCCGCCACGTTCATTTGACAGCCCTCTGTCCATATATGGTATTTCATCTCATCGCTTTCCAGGTAGACAATTGCCAGAGACTTGTCTACCGGTTTACTTGTTTACCGGCCTGCTCAGCAGCATCGTGATATTCCGGAAGAATCCGTACTCCAGCGAAAACTCTTGCAGCACGCGCGTCCCAACCGGAAACTGCGCGAACCACGCGAGCCATTCCTCGCGCGTGCGCGTGAGATGGAACGGCGGCGTGCCGTAGCGAAGCGCGGGCCAGGAATCGATCGCGCGCGTCACCGCGCCGCGCAGCTTGCCGCGCACGTCGTTTTCGACGACGATCACCTCGCGCGCAACGCGCAGCGCTTCGCGCAAAATCGCGTCGGGATTAGGGCTGTGATGCAAGACGAAACTGAGCAGCGCGACGTCGAAACTGTCATCCGCGAATGCGAGCGCGCGGCTGTCGCAGACGGTCAGCGGCAGATCGGTGTGGTTGTACTGCGCCACATCGACCAATGTCACGCGCGCGTTGAACTGTCGCGCCATTTTCTGAGCCAATAACCCTTTGCCCGCGCCAATATCGATGATGCGGCTGTGTGGTTTGATCGCAGAAGCGAAGGAGGCGATGATCGGGTCGACGCGAGCAGAGGATGGCAGCAAGATGCCTATTTCTCCTGATCGAGTCTCGCGATGAATTCGCGCGCCGATAGAATTGGAATGCCTTGGTAGTTTGCCAGATTGAGCAGGTGCTTGTCACCCGAAACAATCAACTCAGCTTTCCCGGCAACGGCACATTCGAGGAAACGATTATCGTCAGGATCGTTGGTAATCGTTTCGATCCTTTGGGTTGGCTCAACATGGCGAACATATGGCGGTCTCTTCAAATGCGTACGCTTGAGAATCCCGAGCCATTTTTGCAGCGTTGCTTGAGCCAGACCATGCCGCCGCATCACCTCATCGAATTCATCTGCCAACTCGGGCGATGTCACCACCACAAAGTCTCCCTGTTCGAGTCGTTCAATGATTCTACGCGGCGGTGAGGATGCCGAGCTATAAACCAGTCCCGACAGCCACAGGTTAGTGTCCAGAACGACGCGCACGGGGCTCTCTCCGAATCTCGTGAACGACGCGGTTTGCAAGTTCCATCGCCGCGTCGTCGTCCAAAGGCCTTTCTATGCCAAGCGCGGCGCGAGCTTGGGTGCGCGTGTCTTCGACCAGTTGGTGGAATTCCATCTGTCGTCGCATCCCTTCAAACTCATCCAGTCCAACCAGCACGGCTTTTTCCGCGCCGCGCTTGCCTTTTTGAGCGATCACGTACCGTTTGCCGCGGGCGACCTTGCCGACCAATTCTGACAGTTTGGGACGTGCTTGCGTCACTGGAATCTCTTTCATTTGTCTTTCCTCCCCACCACAATCGCTTCGGTCAAACTGAAATACAACTTGTCGCCCTCGACCCGCGGCGCGAAGAACTCTCGCATCGCGTCGGACGCGTCCAGCAATAGCGTTCGCAACTTGACCTTCGTCTCCGCGCTTGCGCCCATGCGATCTGCCCACGACTCGAATTCCATTTCCTTCTTGAAACTTTCGCTGTGCTCGATTCTTAATTTGGCGTCGCCAAAATACGCTTCCAAGCGAACGATGGGGTACGCCCAGTTGTGCGAAGGATCGCGCAGTTTCTCAAAATGGTTGATAGCGCCCGCGGTCACCTTGTCCGGCGGAACGACGTTATCGACGAGCGCGACGATGCCGCCGGGCTTGCAGACGCGCGCCATTTCTACGACCGCTTTACGCGCATCGGAATAATGGTGGAGCGCGAGGCGATTCGTGACTAGATCGAACGCGTGGTCGTCGAACGGCAGCGCGAGCGCGTCGGCGGGTTTGAACTCGATATTCGTAATGCCGCGCTCGCTCGCGAGTTGGCGCGCCGCGTCGAGCATTTGCGGCGTGAGATCGCTGGCGATCACGCGCGCGACGCGCGGCGCGAACGCGAGTGCGGTGTGCCCCGCGCCGGTCGATACGTCCAGCACCAGCCAGTCCCGCTGCGGCTGTGTCAACTCGACAAGGCGCGCGAGACTCTCGCCTTGCGCGTGTACCGCGCTGGTCGCATACTCGCTCGCGTGCGCGCCAAATTGTTGCTGAATGAGTTTATCAGAATTGTTCATCGTGGTGAGATTCTAGCACAAGCGAGGGACAGGGACAAGTTGCTCAAGGAGTTGCAGACTGAATTGTCAGCAGATAGCTAATCTGCGAGTTGTTGGTGTTGATGACCCGGACATAGTACGTGCCATCGGCGCCGAAATCGCCCTGCCAGGTGAGATCGGGAGATTGGCATTCGCCGGTTTCGGAGGGTTGGCCGGTGGCGCAGTCGATCATGTACACAGTCCCTCTGCCAGTTGGGTGATTCTTCCACCACTCGGAGATATTCTCCGGCGCATATACTTCAAAATCCACGCCACTATTGTTCCCATTTACAAGCGTGATAGTCAAAAGTGAGCGCTTGCCGGTCATGTGGTTGATGGTATAGTCAAAAGCATACCACAACGCCGACTTGGCGGCAATGTTGTGTGGTTGTCCGTCGATACGACTGGCTCTGTTTGGATCGTCGGGGCTGACGGTTGGCATCTCAGTTGGGATGAGAGTTGGGTGCGGCGTGTTGGTCGGCATCGGCGTGCTCGTTGCGGTTTCTGTGGGCTTGGCGGTTGGCGTCTCGGTCGGCGGAATGTCCGTCGCGGTCATCGTCGCGGTTGGCGCACGCGTCGCGGCTGGCGTACGCGTCGCGGTTGGCACACGCGTCGCGGCTGACACCGCCGTTGGCGTTGGTACCGCCGCACATGCAACAGCACTCAACACCACGCTCAACAGGAGCAGCGACAGCCAAAGGTTCTTTGGGAGCATATTTTCACCTTCTGGGCGGAGTCAAAAGTTGTTGTCCGCGTCTTTGAGCAGTGGAAGCTGCGCGTCCTTGGCTGAAAGAATGGGGTCTGGAATGGGCCACGCAATGCCGACCGTCGGGTCGTTCCAAATAATGCCGCGGTCTAGTTCGGGCGAATACTCCATCGTTACTTTGTACATCACATCCGCTTCCGCGCTGAGCGCGCAGAAACCGTGCGCGAAGCCGGGCGGTACGTAAAGCATGTACCCGTTCTCGATCGACAGTACCTGGCTGACCCACCGCCCAAAAGTGGGTGCGCCTTTGCGGAGGTCCACTGCTACGTCGAAAATTTCGCCGCGGGTCACGATCACGAGCTTGCCCTGCGCCCGGGGCTGTTTCTGGTAATGCAGTCCGCGGATCACGCCGCGAACTGAATGCGAGTGATTGTCTTGCACAAATGTCGCCGCAATTCCATTCGCGGAGAATTCGGAAAGCATCTAGGTTTCCCTGAAAAAGCCGCGGGCGACCTTGAGCGTAATTCCTTCGATCAAGATGACTTGTGGAATCTGCAATCGCGAAAATCGCAAAGTCATTTCATCGCCCCTTGTGTGGCAAATGCTTTCAGCGCGGCTTGCGGTCCGCCAATCGCGGGCTGCGCCAGCGGCTGCAATGCCGCGTCGAGTTCGCGGATTCGATCGTCGAGTTCGCCGGCGCGTCCTTCGAGCGGAATATGGTGCAAGCGCACGACGAGTAGATCGAGTTGATCGTCAAAAGGAGAAAGCACGTAATCAAATTGCCATTCGCTGTCGGTCTTGTTATCCAACGCCTGGAAATGACCGTAGCGAATTTTGGTGTCAGGGTCGATGTGTTCTTTCTTGCTCCGAAAGTATTTCGCTCCCCACGTATTGATGTCTCTCACCGCATCGTCGGTCCGCGTCTTGAGACACAGGTAGCTCTCCGAAATCTCCTCGCGCTCTTTCGCGCGCGCCAGCCATTCTTCGCGGCGGATGATGAAGAACGCGTACAGCAACGCGAACGCGGTGACGATAGGAAAATAGATCTCCGGCGCGATGCGCCACGTCGCGCCGCCTTCGATGATCGACGGGATGCCGCCTTCGTTGATGAACGAATGTCCGGCGAGGGTTTGCCCCAGTCCGAACAAAAAGATCGACGCGGTCGCGTTCCATTCGATGATTGCGAACGCGAGCAGCCCGAGCGGCACGCCGTAATACCAGTGGTGAAAGTGCAGGTTCAATCCGATGCCGCGCTCGATGAAATGGATCTCCCAGCCGCCTTTGGTGTAATCGCTGACGCTGTTCGCGGCGAGCCAGCCGATGACGACCGATGCGAGCAGCGTCAGGACGGCGGGTCCGTAACGGCGCGTAAAGCGCAGAAGGAGGAACCAATATTGTTTGAAACGCGTCCGGGCGTCCAGCGGCGCGCCGATGTTTCCGCTAGCGGTCATGGTAGGGTCTTCTCCAGTGCATCACTTTAGGATCTGCTTTAGAAATTGTCCGGTGTACGAATTCTTCATCGTAGCGACTTGTTCGGGCGTGCCTTCCGCAATCACGCGCCCGCCCTTATCGCCGCCCTCCGGACCCAGATCGATCAACCAGTCGGCGGTCTTGATGACGTCCAGGTTGTGTTCGATCACGACGACCGTGTTACCGGCGTCTGCCAAACGGTTGAGCACCTCAAGCAATTTCTCCACATCTGCGACGTGCAAGCCAACCGTCGGCTCGTCGAGAATGTAGAGCGTGCGCCCGGTCGAGCGGCGCGATAACTCTTTCGACAACTTGACGCGCTGCGCCTCGCCGCCGCTCAGCGTCGTCGCCGGCTGACCGAGATGGATATAGCCCAGTCCGACCTCGTGCAGGGTGGCTAATTTGGTCTTGACGCGCGGAATGTTCTCGAAGAATTCCAGTCCCTCTTCCACCGTCATCTCGAGCACGTCGGAAATATTCTTGCCGCGAAACAAAATTTCCAGCGCCTCGCGATTGTAGCGCTTGCCGTGGCACACCTCGCACGGCACGTAAACATCGGACAGGAATTGCATTTCGATCTTGATGATGCCGTCGCCCTGGCACGCCTCGCAGCGCCCGCCTTTGACGTTGAACGAGAACCGACCGGCTTTGTAGCCGCGCGTTTTTGCTTCGGTCGTGGTCGCGAATAGATCGCGAATGTCGGTGAAGAGACCGACGTACGTCGCGGGATTCGAGCGCGGCGTCCGACCGATCGGCGACTGATCGATGTCGATCACTTTGTCGAGCTGATCCGCGCCGACGACTGAATCGTGCTTGCCGGGTTTCTCGCGCGCGCCGTAGAAATGCTGCGCCAGCCGGCGGTACAGAATATCGACGACGAGCGAGGACTTGCCGGACCCGCTGACGCCGGTGATACAAACGAATTTGCCCAGCGGAATCTTGACGTCGACGTGTTTGAGATTATTTTCCTCCGCCCCTTTGACGATCAAGAACTTGCCATTGCCGGCGCGCCGCGCTGTCGGCACCGCGACCTTGCGCGTTCCTTTGAGATACGCGCCGGTGATCGAATCCGGGAAGCGCATGATGTCCGCCGGCGTGCCCGCGCAGACGATGTGTCCGCCCAGCTCGCCCGCGCCGGGTCCCAGATCGACGATGAAATCCGCGGTGCGCATCGTCTCTTCGTCGTGCTCGACGCCGAGCACCGTATTGCCGAGGTCGCGCAGCCGCAGCAGCGTTTCGATCAAGCGTTTGTTGTCGCGCGGATGCAAGCCGATGGACGGCTCGTCGAGAATGTACAGGACGCCCATCAATTGCGAACCGATTTGCGTCGCGAGCCGGATGCGCTGTGCTTCGCCGCCACTGAGCGATCCCGCGCTGCGGTCGAGCGTCAGGTAATCCAGTCCGACGTTGACGAGGAAACCGAGGCGCGCGCGAATCTCTTTGAGAATTTGTTGCGAGATCGTTTTCTGTTTTTCAGAAAAGATATCGGGCAGATGGTTGACGAAAGTGAGCGCTTCGGTGATCGACATCGCCGTGACTTGCACGATGTTCTTGTCGGCGATGGTCACTGCCAGCGCTTCCGGCTTGAGCCGCTGCCCCTTGCAGATCGGGCAGGGTCGCGAGGTCATGAACTGTTCGATCTCCTGGCGGATGTAATCCGAGTCGGTCTCTTTGAAGCGGCGCAGCTGGTTGGGGATGACGCCTTCGTAGGTCGTGTCGTACTCGCGCCATTGACCAAATTGATTCTCGTAGCGCACGCGAATCTTTTCTTCCGAACCGTAGAGGATCAAGTGCAATTGATCGCGCGTCAGCTCGCGCACCGGCACGTCCATCGAAAAACCGTGCTTGCGCGCAAGTGCTTCGATCAATTTCGCAAAGTACGTGTCGCCGCCGCTGTCGATGCCGTTCGCGCGGATCGCGCCCTCGGCGAGTGATTGCTCCTTGTTCGGAATCACGAGATCGGGATCGAGTTCCATCTGCGTGCCGAGACCCGTGCAGGCGGGGCACGCGCCGTGCGGCGTATTAAACGAGAACGTGCGCGGCTCAATCTCGCCAAGCGAGATGTTGTCGACGGGGCAAGAGAAATGTTCCGAGAACATCAAGTCATCGGATTCTTTTTTGCCGTTCGATGGCTGCACTGAAACGAAGACCACTCCGCCGCCGAGCTTCAGCGCGGTCTTGACCGAATCCGCGATGCGATTATGGTCGCCGTTCGCTTCCGGCTTGACGACGAGGCGGTCCACGACGGCTTCAATGGTGTGCTGCTTGTAGCGGTCGAGCTTGATGTCCTCGTTCACGTCAAGCACTTGTCCGTTCACGCGGACGCGGACGTAGCCGGCTTTGCGCACGTCCTCGAAGATTTTCTTGTGCTCGCCTTTGCGGTCCTTGATGAGGGGCGCGAGGATCAGGATGCGCGAGTTCGCCGGCAGATGCTGGACCGCGTCGACGATTTGCTCCACCGTCTGTTGTTCGATCACCCTGCCGCACTTGGGACAATGCGGCGTGCCGACGCGCGCAAACAGCAAGCGCAGGTGATCGTAGATTTCCGTGACCGTGCCTACCGTCGACCGCGGGTTGTGGCTGACGCCCTTTTGATCGATCGAAATGGCGGGCTACAACCCTTCGATCTGATCGACATCCGGCTTTTCCATCTGTCCCAGGAACTGGCGCGCGTACGCGCTGAGCGATTCGACGTAGCGGCGCTGCCCTTCGGCGTAAATCGTGTCGAAAGCGAGCGACGACTTGCCCGAACCGGACAAGCCAGTGATGACGACGAATTTATCGCGCGGAATTTCCAGATTGATATTCTTGAGGTTGTGTTCGCGAGCGCCGCGAATTACGAGTTTGTCTTGGGTCATTCTAAACTGTCGTCCTCCGAGTTAGAGAAGTATTCTAGCATGAAAAAGAAAATTGAGCAACAAGAATTTTAGATTTTCTTCATTTGCCTAAACTTTGAAAATGTTGTATCATTGCGTGTAGATTCACAAAGATGCAATGACGCAAATGATTTGGTCAATGAGGAGGTGATGCGAAAGAGCCGATTCCCTTACGGAGCTACCGCAAACACCCAGACCGACTAATTTTCAAGGAGGAGAAGAAATGAAGAAGATCGTTTTGCTCGCCGTCGCAATGATTGTTATCCTGGCTGCGATTGCGGCGTGTGCTCCCGCTCCAACCCCCGCGCCTACGGCGGCTCCGCCGACAGCGGCGCCACAACCCACCACCGCGCCCGTTGCCGCGGCGACGACCGCGCCAACGGCTGTACCAGCCGCCAAGTGCACCAAGTTGCCGAACATGCCAACACCCGCGGCTGGGCAACTCGGTTCGCCGGACAATCCCATCGTCATCACCTTTGTTCCCTCGGGCGATGTGCCGACGATCACCAAAGCCGGCAATGATACGGCAGATTGCTTGAACAAGATCACCGGGCTGTCGTACAAGATCGCCGTGGGCACGAGTTACGCGGCATCGATCGAGGCGATGGGCGCGAACAAAGCTCAGTTCTCGTTCCTCGCGACCTTTGCCGCGATTCTGGCGAAGCAAAAGTACGGTGTTACCCCAGCGTTGGTTGCGATCCGCAACTACTCCACGAACGAAGTCGATCCGGATGCGAGTCTCAAGGGCACACCGCAACCGTTCTACAAAGCCCAGTTCCTCACAAAGGCGGGTTCGGGGATCAAGACGCTGGCTGACTTGAAGGGCAAGACGTTCTGCATGGTGGATCCTACGTCTACATCCGGCGCGATCGTACCGGGAATCATTTTGAAGGCGAATGGGATCAACCCGGACAAGGATCTCAAGGCGACTCAGTATGCCGGTTCGCATCCGAACGTCGTCGCGGCGGTCTACAAAGGCGACTGCGACGCGGGCGTGAGTTATATCGATGCTCGCACCGACTCCGGCATCCAAAAAACCTACCCTGATGTGATGACCAAAGTCGTCCCCTTCTTCGATTCGGACAAGATTCCGAACGATGGCTTGCAAGTTGCCAAGGGTGTGGATCCCACGATTCGCGATGCGACCGTGAGCGGTCTGCTCGCCATGATGGCTGACCCAGGCGGCAACGCAATCGTCTACAAAGCATACCAATACAACGCGTTGCAGAAAGTGGACGCCACGTACTATGATGCTTTCGATGCGCTGTTGGTGAAATCGGGCGTTGATCCCGCCTCGCTCGTCAAGTAGAATCCAAGTACTCAGAGTTTCAAGGCAGAGGGGGCGCCAGTCCCCTCTGCCTAATTTACAAATCTAGCTGAACGGTGGCGCCATGCTCAAAGTTGAACAGCTCACCAAAGTATATCCGAACGGGACCGTCGCGCTCAAGGATGTAAGCTTCGAGGTACAAGACGGAGAATTCCTCGCCGTTATCGGATTGAGCGGCTCAGGCAAGTCTACGCTGCTCCGCTGCATCAATCGTCTGATCGAGCCGACCTCCGGCAAGATCATCTGGAACGATATCGACGTCACCGCCGCGCGAACCTCCGAATTGCGGACGATCCGCCGTCAGATCGGAATGGTTTTCCAGCAATTCAATTTGGTCAAGCGTTCCTCCGTGATGTCCAACGTCCTCTCCGGTCGACTGGGCTACATCAGTCCATCCCTCAGTCTGGTCAACTATTTTTCCCCCGCCGACCAAAAGCGCGCGCTCGATAACCTCGAACAGGTGGGATTGAGCGAAAAAGCATACGTCCGTGCGGATTCCCTATCCGGCGGACAGCAGCAGCGCGTGGGCATTGCGCGCGCGTTGATGCAAGAGCCGAAACTGATCCTCGCCGATGAGCCCGTCGCGTCGCTCGACCCCGTGCTGGCGCATTCGATTCTCAAGTACCTCGAGGTATTGAACAAAGAGCGCGGCATTACCGTGCTGTGCAGTCTGCACTTTCTCGACCTCGTTCATCGCTACGCAACCAAAGCGATTGCACTCAAGGATGGCGAGGTAGTCTTTCAGGGTTTGCCCAAGGAAATTGACGACGCGCAGTTCAAGGCGATCTACGGTCAAGAAGCCGAGCGCGTCAGCATCGTCTGATTTCAGACACCTAGCACCTGCGTAACCGCAGGCGCAAGTGTTTGAGATTTCAGATTTATGATTTTTTCTCTGGTCTGACACGTTTCCATAAATCTGCAATCTGAAATTCGAAATCTGAAATCTGAAATCCTATGGAATCTTCTTCGACTCTTCCTGCCCGCAAGAATTCCTCTCTCGCAGCCCTCCTGTCGCTTATCCTTCCCGGCGCCGGTCAGTTTTATGCCAAAAGCCGCGGGCGCGCAGCGCTCATACTGGGCACAACGGTTGGACTGGCATACCTGGTGCAGTGGGGATTCGACACCTTCGAGATCGGTACGCTTCAGATCGGCGGCATCACGACGAGCTGGCTCTGGTTGGTGCTGGCGTTTTTCTGGCTGTGGAACATCTTCGACGCCAATCGATTAGCACAAGGATTGCGTACGGCAACCTGGCTGGGGCTGGTGCTGGCGGCAGTGATCCTGTATACGCTCGCCTGGAATGTGACCGACGCGCACCCGGAACGCTTGATCACCCGTTTTTCGGATGCGACCCGAATGATGAACGAATTGATTCACCCGGATTTGGTGACCCGGGATGAGGTGACCGGCGCGCTCCGTCCCAGCGACAATTTCGGCGACATCTTTGGCAGGATCGAGCAGGAACCCGCGCCGGGGATTCTGACCGCTCTTGGGTTCACGCAGAAGGACCAGGAGATACCGACCTTCAAAGCCGGTACACTCATCGAGACGATCGCGATTGGTTTGCTCGCGACAGTTTTTGGGACCATTCTCGCGATACCGTTTAGCTTCTTTGCGGCGCATAATATCATGTCGCGTCTACCGGGCGGCACGGTGATCTATTACGCCATGCGCACGGTCTTGAACATCGTCCGCGCGGTCGATCCGATCATCTGGGGGTTGCTCATCATCGTCTGGGTCGGCTTGGGCGACTTTGCCGGTATTCTCGCGCTGACGATACATACGGTCGCCGCGCTGGGCAAGCTGTACTCGGAAGAGATCGAGCACATCGACCCAGGCCCGATCGAGGCAGTGACGGCGACCGGCGCCAACCTGCTTCAAGTGGTCCGCTACGCGGTCATCCCACAGATCATCCCGCCGTTCCTGGGTTATACGCTGCTCCGCTGGGACATTAACATGCGTATGGCGACGATCATCGGTTTCGTCGCGGGCGGCGGCATTGGCTTTTTCGTGCTGGAGACGATCCGCAAAGGCGCGTACAATCAGTACGCCGCCGCGCTGTGGGCGGTCGCCATTGTGATCATCGCCGTCGATTACATCAGCTCGGCGCTGCGCGCGCGCATCCTGGCAGGTGAAACCAAGGTCAGCGAAGAGGCGCCCAAGCCATTCTACAAAACCGGGCGCGGCATTGTCGTCGCCCTAATCGGCATTGTCTTCTTCCTGTATAGCTGGAATGTGACTGGGATCGATCTGCGTGCCATGTTCGAGCCGGCGCCGACATTCATCAAGCTAGTGCAGGACTTTGTCAGCATCGACTTGACGCCCGACCTGTTCGACGTGGTGCTGAAGCAGATACTCATCACGGTTTTCCAGGCGATGCTGGCGACCACGCTGGGCGGCTTGTTGGCGATTCCATTCAGTTTCCTCGCCGCACGCAATCTGACCGGGCGCAGCCGGCTGTCGGCCTGGATCTACTACCTGACACGGTTCTTGTTCAACGTCTTGCGCTCGATTGAAGCGCTATTATACGCCGCGATCTTCGTCTTCTGGGTCGGGATCGGTTCGTTTGCCGGCATGTTGGCATTGGCGATCACGACATTCGCGCTGATCGGCAAGCTCTTCGCGGAAGCCATTGAGAACATCGACACAGGTCCAATGGAAGCGGTGACGGCGACGGGCGCGACGCGCTTGCAGACAATCGTCTACGCGATCATCCCGCAGATCGTGCCGCCGTTCGTGTCGTATTCGATCTACCAGTGGGACATCAACGTGCGCATGGCGACGATCATTGGGTTTGCCGGCGGCGGCGGTATCGGCTTGCTGCTGAACACGTACTTTGGGCTGCTACAGTACCACCGCGCCGGCACGATCGTCGCGATCATCGTCATCGTCGTCGCGGCAATGGACTTTGCGAGCGCGAAGATCCGGGAGCAGATGGTGTAGAGAGGTAATCTGATTCGCGAAGAGTCGAGCGATTTTGCGATTTTTCGCGCCGTGTGGTATAGTTGTAGTTGTAAGCTATTCTTTGTCCCGCGGGTTGCGGATCAATTGCATCGTTTGCTGATATGCCGGTTGCCAAAGGAGGCAAACTGGATGATTGGCTGTTACCTGTGGGACTCGTCTTTGAGAGCAATTGAATTAGTGTGGTTCGATTGGCACCTGTCCTCTAGGGCGCGTCGTGGAAGCGCGCTGGCGGCAGGTGTTTTTCGTTGTGCCATTCTGAAAGATTCCGGTATCATTCCACAATAGGCATAGTGAATGAAGAAAATCATTTTCCCTGCTCTACTGGGTTTGGTGCTGGTCTTTGGCGCCGTTCATAGTGACTCGGTTCCCAATGTTCTTTTTACTTTGGGTGTCTATGGGTTATTGGTGTTTTTTGTGTTCACTGTGCTGCGTCCGTGGTGGAGAGCGCGAAAAGATCTGAATGAGAACCGACCTTCTTATCGCTTCTATGGTTTTGTTAGTTTGATCTGGTTCGTTTGGCTGATTGCCGCGTCGGCGCTGTTCATCATTCTCTCAAACAAGAGTGCGCTGCCCGCTCCTCTTCAGGGGCACGCCAACGAGGTGCAAGCCGCCGCGTTGAATCCTGCGAGTAACCGGCTTGCCTCAGCCGGGTTGGATCGTACAATTCGCGTGTGGAATGTACCTGAACACAAGCTGGAACGAGAATTGCCGTACACTGGCGATCAAGTGTACGCGAGTTACTTTGAGTCCTTCACCAGTGTTGCACTCAGCCCGGACAACTCTCTCCTGGCGATTGGAAGCACGGACAAGACGATTCGTATATGGAGCACTCTCAAGAACACGCTGGTACAACAATTGGTCGGTCACGCCGAGGCAGTCACAGCCCTGGCGTTTAGTCCCGATGGTACGCTGTTGGCAAGCGCCAGCGCCGACAAGACAGTGCGCCTTTGGCGCGTCGTTGACTGGACATCCCTCAAGCCATTGCAGGATCACACAGACCAGGTCACGTGTATCGCGTTCAGCGTAGACGGCAAATATCTAGCGTCCGGCAGCGCCGATCGTTCTGTCAGGGTCTACCAGGTTAGCGACTGGTCACTCGTTAGGACCCTCATCGGGCTAACCGACCCAATCAGCGCGGTTGCCTTCTCAAGCGACGACACTTGGGTGCTAGCGGTCAGCAAGACGCATGTGTTTGGGCGCTGGCTTCTAACGAGCAAAGACAAGGAGGCGAAACCGGTCGAGACGCACAGAGATGAAGCGCCAGCCATCGTCAGCGCGGCGTTCAGCAACGACGGTAAATTCGTCGCTACAGGCGACGATGATAACAAGATTCGTATTTGGGATACCGTTTTGAATCAAAAGAAACTTGAAATTGCTGGACATAGCGATAAGATCACATCACTCGATTTCGCCGCCAAGGGCGACACGTTGGTTTCCGGAAGCAAAGACAAGACGATTCGGATCTGGAACGCGACGAATGGCGCCAATATAAAAACGCAAAACGCTGGCAGCGAAGTGGTCAGCGCCGTTTTCAACAGCGATGCCAGTGGCGTTACCTTCACAGCCGCTGACAGGTTCGTTCGAACATTCAAGGTGAAGGATGAAAACTCGACGAACGTTCCGCTCGGTACGGCAGACCAGATTGTCCAACTCGCGTTCAGCGGAGATGGCAAGACTCTCGTGTCGGCTAGTCGCAACGGCTACATCCAGAATTGGAAGATGGACGATGGTGGCGCGCTGTTACGCGATTTGGTGTGGCAAGCTGGCGTGGTGACTAGTTTGGCGGTCAATCCGACCGATGCCAATAATGTCGCGATTGGCAATCAGAATGGAATCGTCCGGCTGTTGTCATCGCCGAGTGATTCCAAGGATTTGAATGGATTTGCGGGAACTCAGGTATCCAGTCTGGCTTTCAATGCCAAGGGTGATGTCCTCGCGGGAGGCGGAATCGACCAGCCGATTCGTCTTTGGAAGGCAGACGGTTCGCCGCTACCGCCGTTGCCATCGCAGGGTGGAAAGATTACGAGCCTTGTTTTCTCTCCGGACGGCAAGATACTTGCTTCGGCTAGTTTGAATCACACGGTCGTCTTACGCACATTTAGTAATATGTCGGCTGTAACTGTTACAGGTTCCATTACGTTGCCATTGCAGGCATATCCTGTTACCGCCTTGAAATTCAGCGACGATAGTCAGACCTTATTCACCGGAAGATTGGACGGCAACGTGAGTGTTTGGAATGTTGCGGATGGCGCGCGAATTGATGTGCTGAATAGCAACGCTCAATCGATCAAGAGTCTTGGTACGAGCAATGATGGTACGCTCTTTGCCGCTGGGCTTGTGGGAACAGCAATCCAGATCTCGCCGGTTGCGAAACTTTCGGATCTTCAGAATCGGTCTCTGTATTCATTCAGGCAGTTTTTGCTTGCTGGGGACCTTGCTCCGATCTTTTGGGCGATGTTTCTGGGCTTGGTCATTGCTGCTGGCATCGTCCTGGCTCCGATCTACGGGTATAGCGGTATTGCTGCCCGCGTGCTTGATCAGTATCCTGGCTACGATCCAAGGTTAGCGCATCAGGCAGTCTTTAGTATTCAGCTTGGCATTAACAAAATTCAACAGCTAGTTCTGAATGGGGAGATCAAACCCCAGCGTCCCGCGGCGGGCAGGTTGGCGATGTTCGGCGGACCAGGAGTATTGATTGTCGAGGACGGGCACGCGGTGGTCTTGATGGCAAGCGGCAGAATCACGCGCGTGGTTGGGAACGGCATTACGTGGCTGAAGCCATTTGAACGCGCACAAATGGTTGTCTGGCTCCCTGTTCGTGTGGAAAAGGTTGTCGTTCCCGATGTGTTAACCTTCGACAAGATGGTGTTGAATAGTTTCGAGTTGCTGGTTTTCCATCGGGCGGACCGTGGTGACGAGAGTGGGCGGAGCGGCCAATACACTTTTGACCAGAAAGTGATCCTGGAAAAGGTTTGGTCTCCCAAGGGGACTGATTGGCCCTCTGTCGTGCATTCGATGAGCGAAACTACCATCCGCGATGTGGTCGCGCAATTTAAATTCGAAGACATTGTATCGATTGCCGGCGCGTCGAGGCGCGATCTGATTCGCGAACTGACCAGCAAAATCAACCAACAAACACAGCGTTTGCTTGGCGTTGAAGTAATTGGATGCAATATTGGCGCGATCGCAATCTCCGAGAGAACTGAAGAGGCGTTGCGGGACAAGGGACTAGCCGAGGTGATTCGCCAGACGAGGGTGATCACCGCGGAAGGCGAGAAGGAGTCGATGGCGCGCAAGGGAGAGGGACAAGCATTGGCGCTGCGGCATCTCGAGACGGAGAAAGCCGCCATCCGCAGAGAGTTGCTCCAGCAACTAATGGAACCACTTCTCACGACCGGCAAAAAGCCACTGAAAGACCCGCAGATTGCCCAGCGCTATATCGAGGCGGTGCAGCGCCTCATTGAGCGGCTTGAAGCAACGATGGTACGCGATGATCTTGATGCAATTCGATACGTCGACGCACTGGAGAAAATTGCGGCCGCGGAAGGTGACAAGACGTTTATTATTGGTGATACCAAGGGATTCACCGGTCCCGCCGATTCGGGAACGGGAGCGCCATCGTAGCAGAAGTAAGGGAACGTGCGTCGATCAGATAAGAGAAGTGAATGACTACACCGACAAATCGTCTTCGAAAAGTAATCGAACTGATGAAAGAACTGGGCGCTCGCATGCCAGTCGGATTTCAATTGCGGCAGCAAGCTCTCAAGCTTTGTGAGGATAACAAGTTCGACGATGCTGTCTCCTGCTGCCGAGAGTTGTATCAACTTGGGTTGGATGCGCGGAATACGTTTGTTCAAGGTGTGGCGTGTCACTATCTTGGCGCCGTCTATTTTGCGCTTGGCATACGGGAGACGGATTGGAACAAATCACTTGAGCACTTTGAAAGCAGCGCAAGACTCTTCCATAGCTGTCTGAACGATCGGCCGGAACATAGCGAAGGAGTCGTATGGTTTTCGATAGGCGATCTTTTGGAAGCCCAGTGCACCGAACATTATAAAGACGAGTGGCAGGAATGTATTGGCGCATTCGAAAAGGCGTCGATACTATTTGAAAAAGTAAATGATTCGTTTGCGTCTAGAGCCGACGATCGAAGGAGAAAAGCGACCCAGAGGTGGTCAGATGCGCTTGTCGTGGAAAAGCATGCCCAGCCCTTGGCCAATCAAGCACCTCGGGCGGCTATCGGATCCACCCAGCCGCGCTCGACTCGATCTACGAATGGGCAGGGGGTAACGGCGGGCGTGGGAAGAAAACCTAAACCGAACACCATTGTGTTCCCGCTTTTGTTTGCCATCTTTGTCTTCATCAATCTTGTATTTGGCATTCTCGTGTTTACGCTTCAGCAATACGCCGTTGCTTTTCTGGTTGGCTATGGTGTTGCGGTGCTGGCATTCTTTAGTGTGGTTGGAATCTGGTCGATTTGTTATGTTCCACCGGGCTGTGTAGCTGTGATAGATTATCGCAGACAGGCGTGGAGGATCGAAGAGCCAGGGCTGCATTGGTTAACTCCGTTTCTCGATCGTAAGGCAGGATCCATTTCCACAACTCCCAAGCCAGTTAAGGTGTTCTTGCATGAATTTGCGACGTTAGATGGACAAGTGCTAGCGGCACACGTCGAAGGTCACTATTCGATTCAAGCACCAAAAAAAATCTGGGCGATTATCGGCCAATCAATCCAGTCACTTGTAGATGATGATTTCAGGGTAGGCATTGATGGGCTAGTAGCCGAGGCGATTGACAAAGAAGCAAGCCGCCTTCTGAGCGAGACATTGGTTAATATAGCAAGGGATCAATTTAGATATGAAATGCTAATTCAAGAAGCCAACCGGGATCGACGATTTCTGGAGGCGTTAGGAGAGCCCGCGCAGCAATCCGGCCTCTTGTTTACGAGGGTGAGTGTAGCGTCATATGTTCGTCCGATCTGATGTAATTCTCGCTCTTGAATCCACCGTCATCGCGCACGGGCTGCCGTATCCGCAGAACGTGGAGACCGCGCGCGAAATGGAAGCCGTCGCCCTCGCGCACGGCGTTGAACCGCGGACGATCGCGGTGCTCGGCGGCGAAGTACGCGTCGGACTGAGCGACGCGGAACTGCAACACCTCGCGCAGGCGCGCGATGTAATGAAACTCTCGCGGCGCGATATCGCGGTGGCGCTCGCGCAGAAACGCGACGGTGCGACGACCGTCAGCGCGACGATGTACCTCGCCCATCGCGCGGGCATCCGCGTCTTTGCGACCGGCGGCGTTGGCGGAGTGCATAGAAGAGCCAGTAAACAGTTTTCAGTAATCAGTAATCAGTCGGAACAGTCACTGAAAACTGAACACGGGTCACTGAATACTGCTTTTGACATCAGCGCCGACTTGCTCGAACTTGCCTCCACTCCTGTCGCGGTCGTGTGCGCGGGCGTGAAGGCGATCCTCGATCTGCCGGCGACGCTCGAATTCCTCGAAACACATAGCGTTCCTGTTCTCGGCTTTCAGACCGACGAGTTTCCTGCGTTCTATTCGCGCGCGTCCGGTTTGCGCGTGCAGGCGCGCGTGGAATCGGCGCGCGACGCGGCGCAAATCATCCGCACGCACTGGGAGCTGGGCAATTCGAGCGGGGTCTTGGTTTGTGTGCCGATTCCGGAAGGAGACGAGATTCCGCGCGCGGTGATCGAGCCGTACATTGCGCGGACACTCCGCGACGCGGAAGAACAGGGGATCGTCGGCAATGCGGTGACGCCGTTCTTGCTTCAGCGGCTGGAAGAGATAACCGAGGGAAGAAGCGTGCGCGCGAATATCGCGCTGTTGAAGAATAACGTCGCAGTCGCAGCGGAGATCGTCAAGTCGCTTGCCAACCTCGATCTGCCGAACGCATAGAATGTGAAACGCCAGCGGCAACTTGCCGCTGGCGTTTTCATCTCAAGGGTCACGGATTTCAAATTGCCGGTTCTTGCCGTCAAGGAAGATTTCAAAATTGCTCAAGAGGTCACGCCCCAGCACGATTTCTTCACTCGGCCATCCAATAACTTCCACGCGCTCTATGGTCAAATCTGTCATCCGAATATTGACAATGAACGTTGGGAGGGTGCTCTGCTTACCGTCGAGACCCGCAACCTTGATTCTCTCTGAAACCTGCAAAAGCAACTGCGAGACAACTGACTCGGGGATCGCCGTAATGTCTGCGCCTGTGTCAATGATCGCTTGAAGGGTGACCCGCCGATCTGGGGTGTGCGGATTCTCGACGGTCACATCGACCAGAGGCGCGGGCGGATAAAACCGCGAACTGTAGGGAGGCATCAGCGAACTACTCGAGGAGAAAGGAATCGATAGATTCTTTCTTTCTCAAGAACCTGACTCATGTATATTGCCTGGTAGCCGAATTGTCTATAAACCCTGTCTGCCAAGTCTCCGAGTTTGTCATCGAAATCAACGACTTGGCCTTTGAGCACGGCAACCCATTTGTCTTTGTGCGTTTTGAGGAGTTCAGGCAGCATTCGCTTGAAAGCCGCTTCATCTTCGAGAAACTGTTTGGGAAATTCTTGCTCTTGTCTTTCGAGTTCCTTCTTCCACTCTTTGAATGCGCGAAACTCCTCCAGCGAAATCACCGCGCCTACCGGCTCGCCATTGCGTTCGAGAATAATCGGCTCGCGGGCGAGCTGTGCCGGGTCAATCTCCGCCGCGTACATCCCGCGCGCCTCTTTCAATTCAATTCGTTTTTCCACGCCTATCTCCAAATCGAACGCGCCCAAGGCGCTATGCTGCAAATCTCCAACCTCTAATCTCTAATCTCTAATCTCTAACCTCCAACCTCCACCTTCGGCGCTTCCATCACTGCCGCTGGCTCAGATGCGATGCCTTCTTTCTTCCGAAACACGATCCCCGCTTCCTCCTCGGCATCCACAATCACGCCATCGCCGGGTTTGAATTCGGCGGCGAGCAATTTGCGCGACAGCGGCGATTCGACCTTGCGCTGCAAGGTCCGGCGCAGCGGTCGCGCGCCACACTGCGGATCGAATCCTTCCTTCGCCAGCCACTCGCGCGCGGCGTCGGTCAGTTCGATGTCGATACCGTGCTCCTTCAATCGCCCGGCAACTTCTTTCATTTGCAGGTCGACGATCAATTTGATCTGATCGCGGTCGAGCACGTGGAAGATGATCACCTCGTCGATGCGGTTGAGGAATTCGGGACGGAAGGTGCGCTTGAGCGACTCTTGAATTTCTTCATAATCTTTTTCGAGTTGCTTGTCTTCCTCTTCGCCCAGCGTGCCGGTGCGGAAGCCGAGCGTGCCGCCCTTGAGCGCAAACTCGGTGCCGATGTTCGACGTCATGATGATGAGCGTGTTGCGAAAATCGACGGTGTGTCCCTGACCGTCGGTGAGGCGACCGTCTTCCAAAACTTGGAGCAGGGTGTTCCAAATTTCCGGGTGCGCCTTTTCGATTTCATCGAACAGGATGACTTGGTACGGTCGCCGCCGCACGGCTTCGGTGAGCTGTCCGCCTTCCTCATAGCCGACGTAGCCGGGCGGTGCGCCGATGAGGCGCGACACGGTGTGCCGTTCGCGATACTCGCTCATGTCGACGCGGAAGAGTGCGTCGGGATCGTCGAACAGAAATTCGGCGAGCGCGTGCGCGAGCGCGGTCTTGCCCACGCCGGTGGGTCCGAGAAAAATGAATGAGCCCATGGGTCGCTTGGGATCGCCCAGCCCGGAGCGCGCGCGGCGAATCGCGTCGCTGGTTGCGTTGATCGCCTCGTCCTGTCCGACGATGCGCTCGTGCAAGCGCGGTTCCATTTGCAGGAGTTTGTTCGCCTCGGTTTGCAGCATCTTGCTGACCGGAATGCCGGTCCACTTGGCGACGACTTGCGCGATGTCTTCCTCGTCGACGATTTCGTCCAGCCCCTGTTCCTTTTGCCATGCGCTGCGCTTGTCTTCAAATTCTTGTTCGAGCGCGAGTCGTTCGGCGCGCGATTTCGCGGCTTCCTCGTAATTGCGCGCGCTCCACGCGGCTTCCTCCGCCTTTTGCAATTCGCGCAGGCGCGCTTTCATTTCCTTCAATTCCGGCGGCATCGAAAAAATGGCGACGCGCAGTTTGGCGGATGCTTCGTCGATCAGGTCGATGGCTTTGTCGGGCAAGAAACGATCGGTCACGTAGCGATGGGACAATTTGGCGGCGGCATCGATTGCCTTGTCGTCGATCTTGACCTGGTGGTGCTGCTCGTAGCGATCGCGCAAGCCGCGCAGCATTTGTATGGTCGCCGCGACGTCCGGTTCTTCGACGTAGACTGGCGAAAAGCGGCGTTCGAGCGCGGCGTCTTTTTCGATGTGGTTGCGGTACTCGGCGAGCGTGGTCGCGCCCACACACTGCAATTCGCCGCGCGCGAGCGCGGGCTTCATCATGTTC
>VFSW01003368.1_pt1 | contig 23995 bp, 22 predicted proteins | sample 5358111 | NCBI WGS metagenome assembly VFSW01 (sample SAMN11554181, study PRJNA540505) | mine drainage metagenome | isolation source: sediment from site ElyBrook_90M | place: USA: Ely Copper Mine, Vershire, VT | collected 2017
CCTTTGCGCTTTCAAGGTTCCCGCGCAAAACGGAGTGCGGCGCACCCTTTGCGCTATAGGGGAACCTCGGCGCGACGCAAAGCAGATCCAAGTTGCGGCCAACGGGGGTTAGAAGGCGAATCGCCGTTCGCAGGCCGGCTGTGGCATCGGGTGAACCGTCGGTAGCGATGAGAACCTTCACGCGATAAGAAAGTGCATTTTTGCCACCAACCCGCTTTCCGCGGCGATTCGTTCGGCCAGGCGCCGCGGTTGGGGCATCGGAGTGCTCACCGGGTTGTGGAGCCAACCCGGTGTACGGATCTTTGATTCTCCTCCTCGCGCTTTCGGCGCCACCGGGGCCGGCGTGTCCGCAGGCTACTGTACCGGACGATGCGTCCGTGTTGTGCGGCCTGGTGGCGCCGGGCCGTTTGGCCAGCCTGCGATGGCCGGACTTCGCGGATTTTCGGACGCGCGTGCGGAGCTTCTACGAGGCCGCCGGGTATTCATACGCCTGGACGCGCGGAGGCCAGGCGACCGAGCAGGCGCTCGCCGTGATCGGCGTGTTCGCGGAGGCCGATGCCAAGGGGCTGAATGCCGAAGACTACGACGGATCGAGATGGGCGGATCGATTGGCGAGGCTGAACGGCGGCGGTCTGGCGGAGTTCGATCTGGCGTTGACCGTCTCGCTGATGCGCTATCTTTCCGACCTGCATTTGGGAAGAGTCAATCCGGGAGTGTTCCACACCGGATTCGACCTGGACGGCGAGAAGGACGACCTGCCCGGTTTTATTCGGCGGCGTGTGACGGGGGCGGCGGACGTGAAGGCGGCGCTTGTGAGAGTGGAGCCGCCATATCGTGGCTATTGGCGGACCGAAGAAGCGCTCCAGCGGTACATGGCCATGGCGGGCGAAGACAACTTCGGCTTGCTGCCGGCGCCGAAGCAGCCGGTCGAGCCGGGCGGGGAGTATGCGGCCGTAGCGCAACTGGCCGGCAGGCTGAAGATGGTGGGAGACCTTCCCACGGATGCGGGAGCGCCGCCGGAGCCGGATGTTTACGACGAGCCGCTGGTGGGCGCGGTGAAGCGCTTCCAGACGCGCCACGGACTCGCTCCGGATGGGCGGCTGGGCAAGGCGACCTTGGCGCAACTCAACACGCCGCCGACTTTTCGCATCCGTCAATTGCGGTTGACGCTGGAGCGGTGGCGCTGGGTTCCACACGGCTTCCCGCGTCCGCCGGTGGTGGTGAACATCCCGGAGTTTGAGCTGCGCGCCGCCAGTGGAATGTACACGACCGAGCTCGAAATGAAGGTGGTGGTGGGCAGGGCGTACGGGCACCAGACTCCGGTATTCGCATCCGAGATGAAGTACGTGATTTTTCATCCTTATTGGAACGTGCCTTTGAGCATTCAACGCGCGGAGCTGACGCCAAAGATCGAGCGGGATCGTTCCTACCTCGCGAGGAATGGCTTCGAAGTGGTTACGCTCCAGGACAAGGTGGTTACGAATGGCGTTGTGGACGAGGCAACTTTGGCGCAGCTTCGCTCCGGCAAATTGCGGATCCGGCAGACTCCAGGCGGCAAGAACGCCCTGGGATTGGTGAAGTTCGTGTTTCCGAACGAACATAGCGTCTATTTGCACGGCACGCCGGCGACGGAGCTATTTTCGAAATCGCGGCGCGATTTCAGCCACGGCTGCATTCGCGTGGAGAACCCGGAGGGGTTGGCGGCGTGGGTACTCCGCGACAAACCGGAATGGACGCCCGAACGCATTGCCAGCGCGATGCATGGCACGGAGACGATCCAGGTGACGCTCGAAAAACCGATTCCGGTATTGATCGTCTACGTCACGGCGGTGGTTCTTGAAAGCGGCGAGGTGCGGTTCTTCGACGACATCTATGGGCAGGACGCGCCGATCGAGAGACTACGGGCGCAAGGGTATCCGAACCGCCCGTGGGCGCCTACCAGCGGCGCACGCGGCCCACATCGACATGAATGAAGTTGGAGCGGGGATAGTATCCTACTCCGCCGCGCCCGAGGGCCAGCGCCATGTCCCGGACGCTTGCCGTGGCTACGCCGGGCAACCGAATGTCGATGGCCTCCGCCAGCATGTGCATGCTATGCACGGCGACACCGGAGGTGTGGGTGCGCAGAAATTCGTTACTCCAAGGCGTGCGATACCCGCAGACGACGTCGATCTCCTCGCTGGGATGGCCGGTGGCGGCGATCAAATCGGAGAGGAGATCGAACAAACGGGGATCGAAGCTGCGAATGGCGCCGGTGCGATGATCGCGCAGGAAGACGTTCAGTTCCACAAGCGCTTCCGGAATGTAAGCCGAGCCGCGCCGGTAGACGACGTCCAAACGCTCGCGAGTATGCGTGTGATAGAACCGAAGACGGTATTCGCGGGAAGGGTTTTCGGCCGTAGAAGGAAGGGGGGACGAGGCGAAAAGGGCGGTGAAAGCAAATAGGAAGTGGAAAGTCACACTTGGGTCCTTTGCCTGGAGAGATTTTCTCCAGTATAACCGAGGGTCTGTGGAAACGGCGCCCGAGGCAGGCCGATAGGGAGGATGTTTTGACCGGCTAATCGGATCGGTTGCAGTGGGGCGCGGCGTGCTGGGAGTCATGCCGTGGAACGGATCGGTCAGCCGGGAGTCTGAGCCGATTCGCTGTTGGGGAACACAAGCAAAGCGGAGGGGGCGCGATCTTTTGCTCCATAGATGGCGCCCGATTTGCTTTCGCGGCGGCGAAACGTCAGGATTTCGCGGCATCCGGATGGGTGAAATGAAGTGGATGTTGCGCCATATGGCGCAACGGAAGGTCCATGTCGTTCGCCGAAAACGTTCCGAGCCCATACCGAACGACGATGGCCTCCATCTTGCTTAGAACCCGCATAGATTCTCCATGTTGGCCGTCGATATCGAACAAATCAAGAAATTCAACGTGGCGGGCCCGCGTTACACTTCCTATCCGACGGCGGTTCATTTCAAGCCGCTGCCGGACGAGGAGACGGTGACGAAGCGGCTCCGCGCCGACAATGTCGCGGAAAGGGACCTGTCGCTGTATTTCCATTTGCCATTTTGCCAGACGCTGTGCTGGTACTGCGGCTGCAACACGGTGATCACGAAGAAGCAAAGCCGTAGCGCCCAGTATCTCGAATATCTGGCGAAGGAGATGCGGCTGATGGCGCGGGTGGTGAATCCCAAGCGCAAGGTGACTCAAATTCACTTGGGCGGCGGGACGCCGACGTTTCTGAAGCCCGAGGAGATTCGAGCGCTTGGCACACTGCTGAGGTCGACGTTCGCGATCGCGCCGGATGTGGAGGCGGGCGTCGAAATCGATCCACGAAGGTTGACGTACGATCACATCGCCGCGCTCCGCGACGCGGGGATGAACCGGGTGTCGCTGGGGGTGCAGGACTTCGACCCGAAAGTTCAGGCGGCCGTGAACCGGATTCAGCCGTTCGAGCAGACGCGCGAGGTGGTGGATTGGATCCGATCGGCGGGCTTTCAATCGTTAAGCGTCGATTTGATTTACGGCCTGCCGTTTCAGACCGCCGATACTTTCCGCGAGACGCTGGAGCGGACGCTGGCGTTGAATCCGGACCGGCTGGCGCTGTTTAGCTACGCGCACGTGCCGTGGATGAAGCCGGCGCAGCGCCTGCTGAAGGCGGAGACGATGCCGGCGGTGGAGATGAAGCTGGCCATATTCAAACTGGCGGTGGAAACGCTGACGCGCGGCGGCTATGTGTACATCGGCATGGATCACTTCGCCAAGCGGGGCGATGAGTTGGAAACCGCCCAACGGGACGGCAAGCTGCAACGCAATTTTCAGGGATACAGCACGCGGGCGGGGACGGACATTTACGGCTTCGGCGTGTCGTCGATCTCGCAAACACGCGAGATGTACTGGCAGAACGAAAAAGATCTCGAACGATACTACGAGCGGATCGACGAGGGGCGCCTGCCGATCGCGAACGGCTATGTTTTGACGGAAGAAGACCGGATCCGCCGCGAAGCGATCATGCGGCTGATGTGCGACGGGAAGCTGGATTACGCGGCGATGTCGGCCAGCCTCGGCGTCGACTTCGAAACGTATTTCGAGCGCGAGTTGCGCGCGGTGAAGGCGCTCGAAGCGGACGGACTGGTGCGTCCGCTGACTGGCGGTTTTGGGCTGACGGACTCCGGGCGCCTTCTGATTCGCAACGTGGCGATGTGCTTCGACGGGTATCTCGCCCACGGCGGCGAAGGCGTCTATTCGCGAACGATATGACGCCGGTGGCGATCGTGGGAGGGGGGATCACGGGGCTGACGGCGGCGTTTTACCTGAAGCGCGCGCATATTCCGGGGACGCTATACGAATCGTCGGCGCGGACGGGCGGGATGGTTCAAACCCTGCGCCAGGGAGGATTTCTGGCCGAACGCGGCCCGAACACGATTCTTGAATCGGCTCCGGAGGTAAGCGCGCTGGTGGCCGATTTAGGGTTGCAGTCCCGCTGTTTATATCCGGCGGCGGGAATGAAGGCGCGGTATGTGGTCCGGGGGGGAAGGGCGCTGCGAATTCCGGGCTCCGCGCTGGACGCGGTGCGGACGCCGCTGCTCTCGCTCCAGGCCAAGCTGCGGGTCCTGGGCGAGCCTTTCGTGGGTAGGGGAACGGTAGAAGACGAAGCGCTGTCGGCGTTCGTGACGCGGCGGCTAGGCCCGGAGCCGCTGGATTATCTGATCGATCCATTCGTCGGAGGGGTGTATGCCGGGGATCCGGATCGATTGTCGGTGGCGCACGCCTTTCCGAAGCTGCACGAGTTGGAGCGAAATTACGGTTCGTTGATCAAAGGCTCCGTATTGGGGGCGCGGGCCCGAAGAAAGCGCGGCGGAGTGCCGAAAACCCGCGCGGCGATGCTGAGCTTCGACACCGGGTTGGGCGCATTGGTCGAGGAGTTGGAGGCGCGGCTTGATTCCGCCGTGCTTCTGAACTCGGCCGTGACCGGAGTGCGGCGGGAGGGAGAGGAGTGGAGGGTGGAGACGGCGGCGGGCGGCGGCGGGACGCATTCGGCGGTCCTGTTGTGCGCTCCGGCCCACCGTCTCGCGGGAATCGAAATCGACGGCGCGCCGGCGCAAGATCTGACGGCGTTGCGAGCGGTGGATTACCCGCCGGTGGCGCGCGTCGCCGTCGCCTTCCAAAGGGACCGAATCGCGCACCCGCTCGGCGGTTTCGGCGTTCTGATTCCGCGCAAGGAGAGAATGACCACGCTGGGCTTTCTGTTTACGTCGTCGTTGTTTCCAAACCGGGCGCCGGAGGGCTACGCGATGTTGACGGCGTATATGGGCGGGGCGCGGCGGCGGGACGCGATGACGGCCACCGACGGCGGCTTGGTCCACCTGGCGCTGGCCGATATGCGCAAACTGCTGGGGGTGGAAGGGAGTCCGGTATTCGAGGACGTCGCGCGCATCCCGCTGGCGATTCCGCAATACAATGTGGGTTACGGCGCGGTAAAGAGCGCGATCGGAAGGCTGGAGGCGGAAGCGCCGGGGGTCTTCCTGGCGGGCAGCTACCGCGATGGAATTTCGGTGGCCGATTGCATTGCGGGAGGGAACGCGGCGTCGAAGAAACTGATCGCGCATCTCAGTCATGATTAAGCGCGGAATTTTACTGGTCAATCTTGGATCGCCCGATTCGCCTTCGGTTCGGAGCGTGCGGAAATACCTGCGCGAGTTTTTGATGGACCCGCGGGTTCTCGACGTTCCGTATCCGCTGCGGGCGGCCATTGTGTACGGATTCATTTTGCCTTTCCGGCCTCGCGCGTCGGCCGAGGCGTACGCAAAAATCTGGACCGAGCGCGGGTCGCCTCTAGTGGAGGTGAGCGCGAGTTTGCAGAGGAAGCTTCGCGAGCGGACGGGATTGCCGGTGGAATTGGGGATGCGTTACCAGAAACCGGCGATCGAGTCCGCGCTGCGGCGGTTGACGGCGGAGGGAGTGGAGGAGGCGATGGTGGCGCCTCTGTTCCCGCATCATGCCGGCTCCAGTTACGAATCGGCGGTGGAGCGGGTGAAAGAGGCGGCCAAGAAGGTGGCGCCGGGATTGCGGCTGGAGGTTTTGCCGCCGTATTACGACCGGGCGGAGTATATCGAGGCGCTGGTGGCCAGCGCGGCTCCGTACCTTCGCCGGGGATACGATCAACTTTTGTTCAGTTTTCACGGCGTCCCGGAGCGCCACCTGCGGAAAGCGAATGCCGAGTGCCGGGAATGCTTGAAGCGGGATGCGTGCGGCGGTCCGGACGCGGCGGCGAGGCAGTGTTACCGCCGGCATTGCCTGGAAACGGTGAAGAGGTTCGCGGCCGCGGCGGGGCTGGCGCCCGGAAGCTACCGTTTCGCTTTCCAATCGAGATTGGGCGTCGACGAGTGGTTAAAACCGGCCACCCACGCCGAGATTGTCCGGCTGGCGGGCGCGGGAGTGCGGAAGCTGACGGTGCTGTGTCCGGCGTTCACGGTGGACTGCCTGGAGACGATCGAGGAGATCGGAATGAGAGCGAAACCGGCGTTTCTTGCGGCCGGGGGAGAAGAGTTCACCCTGATTCCCTGCCTGAACGACCGTCCGGAGTGGGTGGAGGCTTTGGCGCGCATGACATCCGCGGCGGCTCCGGAGGCGATGCGCGGGCAGGAGGCCGGACAATGGAAATGACCCAGGCGCAGGGGAAGCAAGAGGGGACGGGCCGGCTTCCGGCGATTATTCAAGGCGGAATGGGGGTGGGGGTTTCCGGATGGCGGCTCGCGCGGGCGGTATCGCGACTGGGCCAGCTTGGCGTCGTCTCCGGAACGGCGCTCGATCAGGTGTTCGCAAGACGCCTGCAGGACGGCGATCCCGGCGGGCACATGCGCCGCGGGGTGGAGCGCTTTCCGTTTCCGGAGATGGCGGAGCGGGTTTGGAGCGCCTTCTATATTCCCGGAGGCAAGCGGGAGGAGGAATCTTACAAGACACCGGTAAAATTCCGCAAAGAAAATCCGAGGGAGCTGAACGAGCTGTGTATCGTAGCCAACTTTGTCGAAGTGGCGCTGGCGCGGGAGGGCCACGAAAATCCGGTCGGGATCAACTACCTCGAGAAGATCCAAATTCCCCATTTGCCCTCGATCTACGGCGCGATGCTCGCCGGCGCCGGTTACATATTGATGGGAGCGGGGATCCCGCTGAAGATTCCGGGGGTGTTGGATCGCTTCGCCGATCACGAGCCGGCCAGCTATCCGCTGCATGTGACTGGGGCGCAGGAGGGCGACGACGTTACGATGACGTTCGCGCCGCGGGACTTCATGGAAGGCGATCTCCCGAAGCTGATCCGGCCGGTGTTTCTGGCGATCGTTTCCTCCACGACCCTGGCCGTGACGTTGCTTAAGAAAGCCAATGGCAAGGTCGACGGATTCGTCGTCGAGGGAGACACGGCGGGCGGCCATAACGCTCCGCCCAGAGGAAAGCTGCAGCTCAACGCCCTCGGCGAGCCGGTTTACGGAGAGCGCGACCGGGTGGACGTGGCGAAGTTCAGGGAGCTGGGCGCGCCCTTCTGGTTGGCGGGCGGCTATGGCACGCCCGAGCGTCTCCGCGAAGCGTTGGCCGAAGGGGCGGCGGGGGTGCAGGTTGGGACGGCGTTCGCCTTCTGCGAGGAGTCGGGGTTGAGGGAGGATTATAAACGGGCGATGCTTGAAAAAGTCCACTCCGGCCAGGTGAGTGTATTCACCGATCCGACGGCGTCCCCGACGAACTTCCCGTTCAAGGCGGCGCAGCTCGAAGATACCGTTTCAGAGCGCGAAGTCTACGAGGCGCGGCCGCGCATATGCGACCTTGGCTACCTGCGCGAAGCCTACCGGACCGAGGACGGCGGGATCGATTTTCGCTGCTCGGCCTCGCCGGTGGAGATTTATGTCTCCAAGGGCGGAAAGCCGGAGCAGGCGGAGGGCAGGAAGTGCCTTTGCAACGCGCTGCTGGCCAATATCGGGCATCCGCAAATCCGCGCGGGGAAGCACCTCGAAACAGGGCTGATCACGGCGGGGGACGCCTTGATCGGCATCGGACGGTTCTCGACGCCGGAGCGGCCGGAATACACGGCGGCGGACGTAGTCTCCGGGCTTCTGAACGGATGACGGAGGATTATTCGCCGTTTGCCGCGCGCTGCGTGACGAGGCCGGCGTCCAGGCTGTGTTTTTTCAATTTGTAGCGAAGGGCGTCGCGGCCGATGCGCAGAATGCGGGCGGCCTGGGATTGATTGCCGCCGGCGGTTTCCAGAGCGCGGAGGATCAAAAGGCGCTCCTGTTCGGCGAGGGTGCCGGACTCGGCCTCCGGCGGGGGAGCGTGGCGGGGCTCCTCCTGCGGGGAGGAGGAGCGCAAATAAGCGGGAAGATCCTGAATATCGATGGTGTCGCCCATCGCCATCATGCAGGCGTGGCCGAGGACGTTTTCGAGCTCGCGCACGTTTCCCGGCCAGCCGTGCAGCGAGAGCCGGGCTTGCGCCCGGTGCGTGAGGCCGCGGATCTCCTTCCCGTATTGGGCGGCGAACCGGGAGATGAAGTGGCGCTCGAGCAGCGGCAGATCCTCCTTCCGCTCGGCCAGCCGGGGGACATGAACTTCCACCATCGAGATGCGGTAATAAAGGTCCTCGCGAAAGCGTTTTTCGGCGACCGCGACGCGGAGATTGTGATTGGTGGCGGCGATGACGCGAACATCCACTCTGCGCGGCGTGAGCGAGCCCACGCGCTGGACTTCCTGGTCCTGCAGGACGCGGAGCAGCTTGGCTTGGGTGGCGAGGGGCATATCGCCGATCTCGTCGAGGAACAGCGTGCCGCCATGGGCGTGCTCGAATAATCCCGCCTTATCGGTGGTGGCGCCGGTGAACGAACCCTTCACGTGGCCGAAGAGCTCGCTTTCAAACAGCGTTTCGACGACGGCGGAACAATTCAGAACGACAAAGCGTCCGTGGGCCACAGGGCTGAGGCGGTGCAAGGCGCGGGCCACGAGGTCCTTGCCGGTACCCGTTTCTCCGGTGATCAGCACGGTTCGGAAGTGCGGCGCGACGCGGCGGATTTGGGGCAGCATCTCGCACATGACCGGGCTGCGGCCGATCATTCCCTCGAATTCGGAGGAGGCGAGAAGTTCACCTTCCAATTGGAGCGAACGCTGCTGTTTGCGGGCCTCCTCGACGAGGCGGCCGACGCGCTCGCGCAGCGCGGCCAACGAGATCGGCTTGTTGAGATAATCGCTAGCGCCTTTCTTGATCGCCTCGACGGCCGATTCGGTGGAGTAGTGGGCCGTCATCAGGATGACTTCGGTGGAGGGATCGAACTCCATGATCCGCTCCAGGACATCCATGCCACTGAGGTTGGGCATAACGAGGTCGGTGAGCACGATCTGGGGATGGCGGTTGTAGACCAGGTCGAGGCCCTGTTCGGGATCGGAAGCGGTGAGGATCTCAAGTCCGGGCTGGGCGAGAGCGCTCGACAGCAGTTCGAGACTCTTGGTGTTGTCGTCGATGATCAGCACCGAAAGCGCGGGTTGAGCGGTCGCGGGCATGAGAAGTCCCTAGTGTAACAATCGCTCCACTTCGCTCCGGAGAGCGCTAAGTTGAATCGGTTTGGCGACAAAGCCGGTAAACCCAGCCGAGAGCGCCCGTTCGCGATCGCCCTGCATCGCGCTCGCGGTGAGCGCCATGACCGGCGTAGCGGACAATATCAGATCCCGGCGGATCTCCCGGATGACGCCGAAACCGTCGAGCCTAGGCATGTGCAGATCCAGAATGATGAGATCGGGCTTCAACTCCCTGGCGCTTCGCAGCGCCTCCACGCCGTCGCTGGCCTCGGTTACCGAGTAACCGCTATTTTCGAGGACCGTCCGGACGAGCTCGCGGCTGGTTGCCCTATCGTCTGCTATGAGCACCGTCTTCACGGAACCCCTCCAATCCGATCGTAAAAGTAAAGCGGCTGCCTTTCCCCGGTTCGCTTTCGAGCCAAATGCGGCCGCCATGTTCGGCAACCAGCGCCTTGGTGATTGCCAGGCCCAGCCCGGTGCCCTCGCGTACGCCTCTGGTGGTGGCTCCGAGTTGATAGAACTTGTCGAACACCGCCTCGTGCCGGTCCTTGGGGATGCCGATGCCGGTATCGCTGACGGAAACCTCGAGGAAGCCGACCCGCATCGCCGCCTCGACAACGATCCGTCCGCCGTCGGGCGTAAATTTCAAGGCGTTACTCAATAGGTTCAGGAGAACCTGCTTGATGCGAAGCCGGTCGGCGAAAATCGTGGCCGGGGCCGGGCGCCTCATCTCCAGTTCGATCGACTTCGCGGAGGCCTGTGGCCGGACCGAGGACACGGTCTCATCGATCGCGGCGGCGAAATCGAAGACCTCGCGCCGCAATTCCAGGCGGCCGGATTCGATCCGGCTGATGTCCAGAATGTCGTTGATCAACTCCAACAGATGGAGCGAATCGGTGTGAATGTGCCCGATGAAGCGCCGCTGTTTGGTGTTGAGCGGCCCTTCGATCTCCTCGGCGAGCAGCTCGGAGAATCCGATGATGGTGTGAAGCGGCGTGCGCAGCTCGTGGCTCATGCTGGCCAGGAACTCGGTCTTCATTTGGTTGGCCCGCTCGATCTCGCGGTTCCGCGATTCCAACTCCAGCGTGTGCGACCGCTCCAGTTCCCGAAGGCGCTCCTCCACGCCTCTGCGCTGGCTGATATCGCGGATAATGGCGGTGACGCGAAAGCCGTCCTCCGACTTCACGGGGCTGAGACTGATTTCGACCGGGATGGCGGAGCCGTCTTTGCGGCGGCCATGCAAGTCGAGGCCGCTTCCCATCGGGCGCGTGATGGGAAGATCCCAGTAGTCCGCGCGATGGCCCGCGTGATCGGCGCGAAGGACGTCGGGAACGAGCATCTCCATCGCTTGGCCCAGCAGTTCCGCGCGCGAATAGCCGAACAGCTTTTCGGTGACCCGGTTGACGAGCACAATCCGGCCCTGGCGATCGACCTCGATGATGGCGTCGGGAGCCGCTTCCAGAAGTTCGCGGAAGCGCCGCTCGGTGACCATTTCGGAACGAGCTTCGCTTTCTTTAGCCGTCATCTGAATAAGTTCCTGTTCAACAAGGGCGAGCTTTCTTTCGGCCGGACCAGTCTCGGCGGCAATCGTTACCGTCCCCTGAGTATTGCCAGTGGGGCCGGTCCACGGACCCGTCCAAAACCAGACATCCAACGACGCGCCATCCTTACGGCGAAGGCGCAAGCCGGATTCACCTTGAGGCAATACAGGCAATTGCAGCGCCGAAGCGGCCGCGCGGCCGAGAACCTCGTCCGCCCTCCACCCGAAGAGTCGCTCGGCTCCCCTGCTCCATTCCCGCAATATGCCGGCGGAATCCACGGCAATCACGCCAAACCGCGACGATTCGATTAAGCCGCCGAGGAGCGCGGCGGCGTCCGGAAGAACCATAGGCAGCACTTATCGTACCAAGCAGCCCGAGGGTGCGACTCCGGTTGGAGAGTTCGCAGCCTGAGCGATTTGGCGTAGTGTCGGCCGGCGGTGGGTGAAATGCCGCACCGCGGGCGGGGTCCGGCGCGGCGCCGGGTGCGGCTTGGAACTGGAACCGGGGCGGGAGGAAGTTGGCCTTCCGAACGGGATAGGGCTCAACTGGCGCGCCAATTGCATACGTTCTGGGTGAGACAAACGCCATGCTGAACATAAAACACATTCTGTTTCCGATCGATTTTTCGGAGCGCTGCTGCAGCGCCGTTCCGTTCGTCGAATCGATGGCGAAACGCTACGGCGCCAGGGTCACGCTGATCTCGGCGGCGCAGCCATTCTATTATGCGGCGATGGCGGACGGGCCGATCGCCGTCGACACCGAGGAGTTGTTGGAGGACCTTAAGGCGAGGCTCGACGATTCGATGACCCGGGACTTCGCCGGCCTTCGGGTGGACCGCGTGGCGGAACTCGGCGACCCGGCGCAAGTGATCGCGGATTTCGCGCACTCCCAGGCGGTGGATCTGATTATGATGCCGACGCACGGATACGGGCCGTTCCGGAGCCTGCTGTTGGGCTCGGTGACGGCGAAGGTGCTGCACGACGCCGAGTGTCCGGTTTGGACGGCGGCCCATGCGGCGGAGCGGCCGTCGCGCGACCCATTTGGCTGCCGTAGGATCCTGTGCGCGGTGGACGGCACGGCGAAGAGCGTTCCTCTTATGAAATGGGCGAACGAGTTCGCCAGAGATTGCGGAGCCACGCTGCGGATCGTGCATGTCATACCGGGAATGGAAGGATTTCCATCGCGGCAGATGGACCGGGAGTTCGAGGCGGATATGCGCAAGGACGCGTACCGGACGATCGAGGGTCTGGAGAAGCCGGCCGGAGTGGACGCGGCGATCTCGGTGGCGGCGGGCAACACGGCGGAGGGCATTCGCGAGGAGGCGCTTCACCAGGGAGCGGATCTTCTGGTGATTGGGCGCGGGATGGCGCAGGAGACGCTGGGGCGCCTTCGCACGCAGGCCTATGGGATTATCCGGCGGTCGCCGTGCCCGGTATTGAGCGTGTAGACGGAAGAATTCGCGGGGAGGCTTTTATGAAAGTGACGGATGCGATGGTTCGGAGCGTCAGTGTGTGCCGGCCGGAGGACAGCTTGGCTCGGGCCGCGGGGACGATGCGGGACGAGCGTTGCGGCGCGCTGCCGGTGGTGGACGGGCGGGGAAACGTAACGGGCGTGATCACGGATCGCGACATCTGCATCGCGCTGGGCACCCTCGATCGCCGGGCCTCGGAGGTTCGGGTTCAAGAGATCTCGCTGCCGGCGGTCTTCCGATGCGGCGCAGGCGACGATGTATCCGTTGCGCTGAACATCATGATTTCGCAAAACGTGCGCAGGCTTCCGGTGGTGGAGGAAAGCGGAAAACTGGTGGGCATTCTCTCCATCGACGACCTGATCATGCACTCCGGGAGCGGTGCCGGCCAAGCGGGAATCTCATACGAGGCCGTGATGAACGCGGCGAAGTCGATCGTGGAGAACCGTTCGCGCGACGCAGTCCATAAACCGGCCGAGCTCATCGCTCTGGAACACGCTTCCGGCGCTTGAACAGGCCGCCGTTAACCGAAGCGCGCCGGGGAAAAGATCTCCGGATCTTCGACCAGCAGCGGGCCGCGGGCCTTGAAGGCTTCGGCGTACCGGACTCCGACGAGGCTTCCGACGTAGCGGTCCTCGGCGGTGTATTTGTCGAGCAATTGCGCTTGATCGCCGCTGAAGACGGACTCGTAGGCGCCGAGCGCCGCGAGTTTTTTCTCGTAGGTCCGAGTGACGTCGACGGCGAAATCGAACGCGGGCCACGGCGGCTCCATGCGGCAGTGTCCATAGAAGAGCCGCTGGATTTCGTGCGGTTCGGTGCCATCTAAAACGGCCCCTTCGGGGATCTCGTTCCACTTCGGCAGACGGGCGTAGAAGACGCCGTTGGCGACGATGCCGGACGCGGCTTCGTGATCGGGATGAATGCCGGAGCCGAGCGTCGCGAAGACGAGGCGCGGCTTGTGGATTCGAACGAGGCGGGCGACGGCGAGGCGCGCGGGAACGGTGTCCTGGATCAAGCGATCCTTCTGGGCAAGCGTGACGCGATCGATCCCGAGAATGCGCGCGGCCTGGCTCGCTTGAACGCCCCGCGCGCCTCGCCCCGCATGGCGGGCCGGCTCGCCGTCGCAGAGATCGACAGCGAGAATGCTCCTACCCTTGGCGGCTAGTTTGGCCAGGGTTCCGCCCATCACCGCCTCGACATCGTCGGGGTGCGCTCCGAAGGCGAGGACATCGTAAACGGGCATCGCGTGGCTTCCGTTTCAGGCGGGTCCGCCGGCCGCGTCGCGCACGATCCGGACGACGACGTCCTGCACTTCGCGCCCCACGGCCTCGATCTCCGGATGGGAGAACGCCTTCATCATTTCCGCCGGGAGCATCGTCGCGAGCGTGTAATCGCCGGGATTTCCATAAAGCGAAATGCGACAGGGCAGCGCGGTGGAGATGGACCCGTCGGCTTCGAGCGCCTTCTTGGCTTGCTGCGGATTGCAGACTTCGTAGATGCGGCACTCCATCGCCAGATCGACGCCTTTCTTCTTCATCGTTTCGCGAAGGTCGTGAATGGCGATGACGCCGAAGCGGTTTCTCGCGGCGGATTCCTGGAGCGCGCGCTCGATTTCCTCGAGCGGTCTCGTGGTGGGAAGTTTAAAGAGCATCGGATGCGGTTTCCTCCATAACGGTCAGCACGGCGCAAGGCGCGTGGCGAACCAGATGATTCGTGGTGGCGCCTATGACACTTTTATCCAAGAGCATTTTGTGCCCGGCTCCGATGACGAGGAGTCCGGCGTTCGACTCGGCGATCTGGCGGAGGATCTGCTCGGCGGGATGCCCGCGCCGGGTGACTTCCTGGATCTCGCAATCGGGGCGGTCGCCTTGCCCGACCCACGCACACAGATCCGGAATGGCGCGCCGGCTCTCTCCGTCGGCGACGTGGATGACGATCAGCTTCGCATCGAGACAGCGCGCCAGTTTCGCCGCGTGCGCCAGGGCGTTGCGGGAAACGTCCGAATCATTCACCGCGCAAACGATCTCGCCGATCGATTCCGCGATTTGCCCAGGCCGGATCGTCAGCACCGGAATGCGGCTGGCGTGCATCACCCGCTCGGCGACGGAGCCGAGCGTCCAGTGCGCGATTCCCGAGCGTCCGTGCGTGCCCATGACGATGAGGCTGGAGCCGATGGCGCCGGCGACGCGGAGGATCGCCCCCCTCGGATCGCCCTCCTCGACCAGGATCGCCGGAGGGCCGCCCTCGACGGTCTCCGAGGCGAAGCGGCGTAGCGCGGACCGGGCGTCGTCGAGGGATTCCCGCAGTTGCGATTGAATCTGGGCCGCGGCGCCGGCGGTGAGATATGGCGGCACTTCGAACCACTGCGCGTGAAGCGCCGTCACCGGACACGAGCAGCGGCTTCCAATCCGGGCGGCCAAACGGAGCGCGGCAGCGGAGAGATCGCTGAAATCCACCGGGCATAAAATCGGTCCTGAAAGAGGAGCTTGCATTATTCCGGCCTCCGCGATGGAGGATGCGAATTGGCGCCTTGGGTGACAACATCCGCCGTTTCGCCGTCCTTCGCCGCCGCCTTCGGATCTGGTTCGTGTCGAGACTCGACACCGCATGAATTCGCCATTCAGGTGGGCACTCCAAAGCGCGGGAGCACCCAACGCATGAGCGCGAAGTAACCCGCGACGAACAATATAAATTCCAACCAGTCCGGCATAAATTCTCCTTCAACGGCCGCCATGGCCGCGGTTCATGATCCGGATCATTTTAAAATTGATCCACAGAAACCGCCACGCCTGCCATGGCAAAAACGTCCGGGTGAACAGCGTCCAGCGCGTCGGCTTGGTCGCATAGCCCCAGTCCGTTTCGACTCTCTCCCGCGCGGTCCCTTGTTTCGACGTGTCGCTCATAGTTACTCCGGAATCAGCGCCCAGCCCGGCCGCAGGCGCGCTTTGTACAAGAACATGTGGTGCAACAGAATTTTAATCCAGTGCCCGGCCAGCCCGACTTCGCCGAAAGTGAGGTCGATGTCGCGTCCATATTCGGGGTAGCGCTCATAGTCGGGCACGATCGGAAACACCGTGATCGAGGCGGCGGTGCCGGTGAACGGATTGGCCCCGGCGGAGGCGACGCAGGCCGCGCCCAGCTCCGCCATCGAGGCGAAGTGCGTGGGAGCCTCGCTCCCTCCCAGCAAATCGACGATGTTCCGCGCTACGGTCTTGCCGATGATCGCCGACGGCATTCCCGTTCGCGGGGGCGCGGGGGAAATCATCAACCCTTCGGCGTTGGTGCGCAATTGGGAGATCGGATGCGGCGGCGCGAAGGCGATTCCCGCCGCGAAGAGATTCGGATAGGCCGGACTTTGATAGTGGCGCGGCCAGTCGCGAGCCCTCCATTCCGCGTATGGTTTCTTGGAATAGTCGGCATCGACTTTCATGAATCCGTTCGGCGCGAACACGTTCGCGGTGATGTCTCCGCCCTTGCGGTCGAACGCCTTCAGACCCACTCCGGTGAAGGGCGGCAGCAGCATGGCCATGTCGAAAGGCACCTCGAACTGGCCGCGATCGAGCGTTTCGACGTGGGCAACTTGCGGCTCTACCGCGCGGACGTGCGCCTTCGTGATCCACTGAATGCCGCGTTCCGCGAAAAGAGACTCGGCGAAAATCTTGCCTGGCGTGATGTATCCGCCGCGACGGATGTGGACTCCGCCGATTCCCAGATCCCCCATCTCGTACTCGTTCGTTACGAAAACCACTTCGGCCTTGTCTCTGACTCCATGAGAGCGAAGCTCGAACTCCAGATTGACCGCGTATTCGAAGGCCGCGCCTTCGCAGGTGCAACCGCCGTGGCCTACGCCGACGGCGAAGCGTTTCTTTTCGCCGCGCTTCATCCGCTCCACCATCTCGAGAAAGACGCGCGACGTCTCCGCCGCGTGGCCGGAGGTACAAACCGAGAGGCTGTTCTTGCCGGGCCCGAGTCCGGGCGTGGCTTCGAAATTCAGTTTCGGTCCGGTGGCGTTCACCAGAAAATCGTAGGCGACCTTCTCCCGCTCTCCCCGCCTGCCGTCGAGCGTCCATTCGATCTCGACGTAAGCGCCCGGGGTCTCGGCGTCGCCCTCCGGGAATAGAGCGACGGCGCGCGCTTGTTTGAACTCGATCTCGTTGCGCTTATAGATGGGGGCCAGCGGCGCCGTCACCTGGTCCTCGCGCATCAATCCCACGCCGACCCAGATATTGGAAGGGATCCAGTTGTAGTCGGCGCCGGGCGACACAACCACGACCTGGTCCCGCTTGGCAAGCCATTTCCGCAGGAACGCGGCGGCGGTATGGCCGGATATTCCGGCTCCGAGGACGACGACTCTCGACATGGAGAAACCTCCTGTCCTTTCTCGACTAACTTCCGCCGCTTCGGACACCCAACTTACGAAGAATGGCCATCATCGGACACCAGTTGGTGAACGCCGATTGAAAGAGATTCAGGCCGACAAACGCGGTGAAGAGATACCAATAGGGACTTACCCAGTAACCAAGCGCAACGGTAAGTGCAACAAACGCGCCGGCAATCATGCGCAGAGAACGTTCGACAGTCATGCGAGCTTACTCCTTTTCTTGTTGACGATATAAAACAGAACGGGGACGGTCATGAACGAAAGCAGCAGCGAGGCGATGGCGCCCGCCATCAGCGCGATGGCCAAGCCCTGGAAAATGGGGTCGAACAGAATCACCGACGAGCCGACGATGACGGCGGCGGCGGTGAGCATCATGGGCCGGAAGCGGACGGCTCCGGCGTCGAGGACGGCGGAGTCGAGCGGCATCCCCTCGGCCAAACGCAGCTCGATAAAGTCGACCAGGATGATCGAGTTCCTGACCACGATGCCGGCGCCGGCTATGAAGCCGATCATCGAGGTCGCGGTGAAGAAGGCGTGCAGAAGGCCGTGGGCGGGCACGATGCCGACGAGGGAGAACGGAATCGCCGCCATGATGACCAGCGGCGTCACGAACGACTGGAACCAGCCGACCACCAATCCATAGATCAGAATCAACACCGCCGCGAAGGCGATGCCGAGATCGCGAAACACCTCGTAAGTGATGTGCCACTCGCCGTCCCACTTCATGGAGTAAAGGCCGGAATCGGAAGGAAGCGAGGCCATGTGCTGTTCGATCGGATAGCCCTCGGGGATCTTGATCTTGTCGATCTCCGGTCCAAGCTTGAGGACGGCGTAAACCGGACTCTCGATCTCGCCGGCGATGTCGGCGGTCACGTAAGTCACCGGCATCAGGTTTTTATGATAGATACTTTTGTCCTCGATCCCCTCTTGGACATGCACCAGTTCTCCTAGCGCGACCTCGCGTCCGCCCGGTCCGGAGATTTTGAGGCTCTGGATGTGTTCGATGTCGGAGCGGGTGGCGCGATCGAGGCGGACGGTGAGCGCGACATCTTCCTTCTCCGCGTCCTGGTGCAGCAGGCCGGCCGGGTATCCGGAAGACGCCACTCGCATGGCGCGCGCGATGTCGTCCACGGAAATCCCGTTGATAGCGGCCTTTTCCTTGTCGGGAATCAGGCTGTACTTCGATTGATCGTCCTCAACGTACCAGTCGACGTCGACGACGCCCTGAGTCCTTTTGAACAGGTCGCGCAACTGCCGCGCCAGGGCGATTCGCCGGTTCATGTCCGGGCCATAGACCTCCGCGACCAGGGTTTCGAGGACGGGCGGACCGGGCGGCACCTCGGCCACCTTGATCCGCGCCCCGAAACGCTCGGCGATAGGAACGAGGCGCAGACGCACTTGTTTGGCGATCTCGTGGCTTTGCAGATTCCGCGCGTCCTTGGGCAGGAGATTCACCTGGATGTCGGCGGAGTTGGGGCCGCGGCGCAGGTAATAGTGGCGGACCAATCCGTTGAAGTTGTAGGGCGACGAGGTGCCGACATAGGTCTGAACGTTCACCACCTCGCGCTGCTTCTGGGTCTCTTCGGCGAGCGCTTGCGTCACTCGCGCCGTCTCTTCGAGCGTCGTGCCGTTGGGCATGTCGACGATCACCTGGAACTCGCTCTTGTTGTCGAAGGGCAGCATCTTCACTTTGACCAGGCCGAAGTAGAACAGCGAGACGGAGGCGATCAGCAGCACCAGCACTCCGCCGACGAAGAAACGGCGCAAGTCGGTCCGGCGCAGGAGCGCGCCCATAAACACTCGATAGATGCGCGATACGAAGCCTTCCCGCTCGCCTTCGTGATGGCCACCCGGTTTCAAAATCCGCACGGCCGCCCACGGTGTCACGATGAACGCTACGAGCAGGGAAAAGAGCATGGCGGCGCTGGCGCCGATCGGGATCGGACGCATATACGGTCCCATCAATCCCCCGACGAAGGCCATTGGAAGAATCGCGGCGACGACGGCCAGCGTGGCCAGAATCGTCGGATTGCCCACTTCGTCCACCGCCTCGATGGCGACTTCAAACGGCGGGCGCTCCCGATTCGACGGGATGCGCCAATGGCGGACGATGTTCTCCACCACGACGATCGCGTCGTCGACGAGAATGCCGATCGAGAAAATCAGGGCGAAGAGCGTGATGCGGTTCAGCGTGTATCCATAGAGATAATAAACGGTGAGCGTGAGCGCGAGGGTAACCGGAATGGCGATGAAAACGATGAGCGATTCGCGCAGGCCGAGTGTAATGGCGATCAGCACGCTCACGGAGATGACCGCGATCAGCATGTGCCACAGTAGTTCGTTGGATTTTTCCTTCGCGGTCTCTCCGTAGTCGCGGGTGATGGCCATTTCGACGCCGGACGGGATCACCGTACCGCGTAGCGGTTCCAGACGATGGAGGACGTTCTCACCGACGGTAACGGCGTTGGTTCCCTTGCGCTTGGAGACGGCGATGGTGACGGCCGGATAGTAGCCTTTGCCGTCGGAGTAGCGGACGTATTGGGAAGGCTCCTCGCCGCCGTCGGTGACTTGCGCGACGTCGCGCACGAAGACGGGCTTGCCGTCCGGGGCGCCGGCGACCACGTTGCCGACATCGCCGGCGGTCCGCAGGAACTGCCCCGTTTCGACGAGAAACTGCCGGTTGCCGCTGGCGAATTCGCCGGATTGCAGACGGCTGTTGGCGAGGCCCAACGCGCCCACCACTTGCAGCGGCGAAAGATGGAACGCTCCGAGCCGCGATAAATCCAGGGTGACTTGGATCTCGCGCCGCTGTCCGCCGATGAGAGCCACCGCCGAAACGTCCGGCGTCTGTTTGATGGCGTCGTCCACTTGGGCGGCGATGCGCCGCAGCTCGAAGTCGCCGTACCGTTTGCTCCAGAAGGTGAGCGCGAGGATGGGCACGTCGTCGATCGAGCGGGGCTTGACGATGGGAAGCGACGCGCCGGGCGGAATCCGGTCCAAGTTGGCGTTCAACTTCTGGTTCAGCCGCACGATGCTCTTCTCTTCGTCCTGCCCGACAAGGAAGCGCACGATGACCAGCGCCATGCCGGGGCTGGACGTCGAGTAGACATACTCCACTCCGGGGATCTCCCACAGCAGCTTCTCCATCGGCTTGGTGACGCGCTCTTCCACTTCCCTGGCCGAGGCGCCGGGCATTTGAACGAAAACGTCGACCATCGGCACGACGATCTGCGGCTCCTCCTCGCGCGGGAGCTTCCACACGGCGAATGCGCCCAACAGGAGCGAAGCGGCGATCACCAGCGGCGTCAGCTTCGACCCGATCCAGGCATGCGCGAATTTTCCCGCCGGTCCGAGTTTGCGCTCCGCCATCACGGCCGGACCTCGACTCTCGCTCCATCGGCAAGACCGGGTGGAACGGGGAAGATCGCTTTTTCGCCGGCGCTCAGCCCGGAGAGCACCTCGACGCGGCCGTCGAATTTCTGGCCGGCGGTAATCAGACGCGTCCGGGCGATCAAATTGTCCGGGGGGCCATCCACGACGACCACCGACTGCAATTGGCCGCGGTCGGTGACAGCGCCGGCGGGAATCGTCAACAAGGCGCGGGTGCCTAATTGGAATGCCGCGCGGCCGAAGACGCCCGAGCGCAGCGACGGGACGGCGGGAAGGTCGATCTTCACGGTGTAAGCGCGCGAGGCGGCGTCGACGGCCGGGACGATCTCGGAAACATGCGCGTTGAGGGTGCGATCCATACTGTCCAAGGTCACCGACACCGGCTGGCCAACGCGGATCGCCGATAAATGCGACTCCTCCACCGACGCTTCGAGGCGATAGGCGCCGTCGCGTTCGACCGTCAGCAATGGAACTCCGGGCAGGGCGAGCGAACCGGGATCGGCCGATCTGGCCGTGACGACGCCGGCGAATGGCGCTTGCACATCGGCGTAGCTCCGCGACAGTTCGCTCGAGCGCACTTCCTGATCCACCTGAGCGAGCTTGGAATTCAGTTGGAGGCGCCGCGCACGCGCCATCTCGTAGGCCGCCTTCGCCCCCTTGAGCCTGGCGGAGGCTTCGTCGAACTCCTGGTTGGAAATCGATTTCTTTTGAAACAGCGTGTTCATGCGGCCAAAGGTGGCTTGCGCCAGATCGAGATTGGCGCTCGCCGCGGCGACGGCGCTGTCGGCCTCGGGTACCGCGGTGCGAACCTCCTCGCGGGCGGCCTCGGCGCGGCGGGAGCCGATGTCGAGGTCGCGCGTGTCGAGCGTCACCAGGGTCTGGCCTTCCCGGACATGGTCGCCCGCTTGCACCTTCACTTCGCGGACGTAGCCCATCATTTTCGCGGCGATCACCGCCGAGGTGCGGGCGCGCACGGTTCCGGTCGCTTCATAAGTCGAGGGCCACGTCCCGGTGGACGCCGTCACCGTGGACACCGCGACGGGCGGAGTGGAATTGACGGAGGATTTCTCGCGGGGCGCTTCCCCGCATCCGGCCAACAACATGGCCAGCGGAATGGGAATGAGTAAGTGTTTTGTCATCTAATTGAGAACCTCGGAGTCGGCGCTCAGCGTCCCGGCGGCCATTTCAAGCATCGCCGCCGCGATGCGCTGATCGTGGATCGCCGCCAAGCGGCGGGTGCGCGCCTCAAGCAGGGCGGTCTCGGTGCGAAGCAAGTCGGTGACATTGCTCATCCCGCTTTCATACCGGTTCTGCGTGATCCGCAGACTTTCCTCCGCCTCCGCGACCGCGGCCTGCGCGACATCGATACGCTGTTCGGCGGCGCGCAGATCGGCGAAGGCGCGGCGGACTTGCAGACGGATCGCCGAACCGGCATGCTCCTGTTCGGCCTCGCTCTGGCGCACCGCAAACGTGCTTTCGGCGATGCGCGCTTTGTCGGCGCCGCCATTAAAAAGGTTCCATTTCAGGCCGATCGAGACCAGCCAGTTGTCGCCACCCCGGTCGTAGAAACGCTGCCGGTCCGACTCGAAGGCGGCGTGAATGCCCACCTGCGGCAGAAGACTGCTATGCGCGGTCGCGGCCTGATTTTCGGCCAGGCTGGTAGCCAGCTTTACCTGACGTGCCTCCGGCCTTTCGCTGAGCGCGTTTTTCTCGTATTCGGCCAGCAAACCATCCGGCGGTTTCAAGGGAACCAACGGCGTGGTTAAGGTATGGGCGGCATCGAGCGGTGTGCCGAGCGCGTCGTTCAGCGCCGCGCGAGCTACTTCCAAATCCGCCTCGCTGCGAATCTGCCGCTCGCGGACCCCGGACAGATGAACCCGGATCGAGAGTACGTCGACGTCGGTAGACATCCCGGAGGACCGGACCGTTTGCGCGCGCTGGAGGTCGGCTTCGGCCGAGCGCACCGCTTGGCCGGTGGCGTTCACCTGCTCTGCGCCCAACTGCGCGTCGTAATAGGACCGGATCACGCCGGCGATCACTTCCATCCTGGTGCGGCGGCTCTCTTCGCCCGTGAGTTCCTTCGACAATTGGGCGGAGCGCACTGCGTGCTTGGTCTGGCCGGCGTCGTAGATCGGTTGATCGGCGGTGATTAGCGATTGAAAGTCGTTGAGGAAATTGGGCTGGTTGAGCGGGCCGATCTGAAAGTTCTGAAGCCCGAACTGGTGCTGGGTCAACAAGGACGAGAACACGAAGACCGGATTGTCGCTGCGGGTCCACGATTCCATGTAGTTGACTTTCGGCAAGTCGCCCGAACGGGCTTCCGTGACGCGGCTTTCGGCGGCCTTCCCGGCGGCGGCGGAGGCCACCACCGACTTGTTTTTGTCCAACGCGAGATGGACTGCGTCTTTTAGCGACAACGGGTCTTGCGCCCACACGGGCGCCAAACAGCAGAACAGCATAGGCAGGGCTTTGTTCATTTGCTTCTGTCCTCCGAGATGCAATCGATGGGCCAAGGTGACACCCGGCGCTCTCCAGCGTCACCTTTTTGCCTCGCCCGCATCTTCGAAACCGGGAGGGAAGCATAAGGGAAAGCTTGGCGCAAGTCCAGTCCCGCTACAATCAAGTCGGGACGGGACCTTGGAACGCGATACTGAAATCGAGCTGGCACGGCAGTTGATCGCCGGAGAACCGGGGGCATTCGACCGCTTTGTGGACCATTTCCGGGCCAAAATCTTTCACTATAGCTGGTTGATGTGCGGACACAGGGAGGACGGCGAGGAAGTGGCGCAGGAGACGCTGCTGAAAGTATTCGAAGGATTCGGCCGCCTGCGGGAGCCCGAGCGAATCCGATCCTGGGTTTTCCGCATTGCGAAAAACGCCTGTCTGATGAAGCGGCGCAAGAGCGTCTTCGCGCCTGCGCGCGAGCTATCTCTCGACAGTTTTCTCCCCGCGGTGAACAGCGACGGCGGCCACGTCAAGCTTCAGATCGCCGACTGGTCGCGATTGCCAGACGGCCAGATCCTGGACGCCGAACTGAAAAAGACGCTGGAACGGGCGATCGGCGAGCTCCCGGAAAACTACCGGTCCGTGATGCTGTTGCGCGATGTGGAGGAACTGTCCACGTCGAACACCGCCCAGATTCTCGATCTCTCCGAAGACGTCGTCAAGACGCGGCTCCATCGCGCCCGTCTGGCCGTCCGCCAAAAACTGGATGAGTACCTGCGTTCCAAGGAACCCGCGCCGGTTTTGGCCAGCCCAAAAGGAGGACAAGAAGTTGGACCCGCATGAACGCGCCGCGAAGTGCAAGGAGGTGTTTTCCCTGCTCTCCGACTATTTGAACCTGGAGCTTCCGCCGGATGCGTGCAAGGAGATCGAGGCTCACTTGGCCGGCTGCCCGCCTTGCATCGAATTTGCCGAAAGCCTCCGCAAGACGGTGGAACTGTGCCGCGGCTACCGTCCGGCGGAAATCCCCGGGCCGCTGGGAAACGAAGCCCGGGAGCGGCTTCTGGAGGCGTACCGGAGCATGCTGGCATCGCGGAAGACCGCCTCGTAAAGCCCGAACCGTCGTTTAAGAGAGTCGCGCAAAACGGAGTGCGGCCCACCCTTTGCGCTTTTATGAAACTCGCGCAAAACGGAGTGCGGCCCACCCTTTGCGCTTTTATGAAACTCGCGCAAAA
>VFSW01003369.1_pt1 | contig 23991 bp, 19 predicted proteins | sample 5358111 | NCBI WGS metagenome assembly VFSW01 (sample SAMN11554181, study PRJNA540505) | mine drainage metagenome | isolation source: sediment from site ElyBrook_90M | place: USA: Ely Copper Mine, Vershire, VT | collected 2017
CGGGCCGAATTGCTTCATCCGACTATCCAGGCCTGTTAAGCGAAAGTCCTGATTATTTGGAATATATCCCTTAGTCTGCCCATGCCTCTTATGCCGCTACCAATTACTGTGGCAACTTGATTCGCTAAACTTTTATGTCCAAGTAAATAGGTCTCAAATTGTTGGCGATGCCGTGTGAATATATCGAAGTATCCCTCTCTCTTTTCCCATTCTAAGATAAGGCTAACTATGGAAAGGAAGGCCGTTGGTTGGTAGCGTCCATTCGCCCCATAAAAATATACAGCTGGGTGTAATCCAAGTGAAGACGGGTGGTTGCCTGAGATTCGATATACTACACGCCTAGCAGCTTTCAATAACGTTATAGTCCCATCACCTGAATCATCTTCAGCAATTTCCTTATTCTCGTTTACTAGATTGATAAAATCATAGACAAGTTGAAGCGTTTGAACAGAGTAACCGTGTCCAGCAATAGGTAGGTCGAGTGTCTTAATAGGGGTTTGCAAGGTAGGGGTAAAAAGGGAATTGTAAATCTCAGTCGATAGTTCCTCGACTTCTTTCTTCTTTACTTCATCGAATTTGGACCAATAGCGATGACCTGTTCCAGAGTGTATAATTGCTCGGGCAGCCATCGCAGTTGGCATTGTCCGTGCCTTAAGTAAATTCAATTCTGTAGTATTGATAGCTACTGCTTGCTGGTTAATGCGGAAAAAGGAATTTTCGGCCTTATTGGCATTTCCTGAAACCCACTGAACTTGCAGTGCTAATGAGCCCAGTTTTCTAGCACGGCCAAGTAAAGCTGATGGAGCATTCTCAGAATGTTGAATAACATATTTATGAGATTTGTAATCCCCAACAGCCTTTTTAACGAGTTGGCGAGTGGTTTGTGCCGCACTAAGTTGCTCTTTTGGGATTTTGTGTTCGAAGAATGCTTGGGATATAGGCCCATCGCCGTAATCATCGCTTACCCACGCGATAAGCGCACTTAGTCGATGCGCACCATCGATAACAAAAATATTCGAGCCAGAGTTCCAAAGGATAATGGCGGGGATTAAATCACCATCAAGAAAACTTACCACAAATTCCATTATCCTCTGAGAAATCCAATCGGCAGTTTCTCTTTGGAAGTCTGGCTTACGTAAAGTATGATAAAAGAAAGCTTCATCTTCGAGGTCTCTAATAGCTAAGGTCTGAGTCATATTAAATTGCTGTGGAGGGTCAATGATTTCAAAATCCTCGCGAGGTATTAAAGCATCCAGGTTAACTTGAGTTGGCATACTATCCCCCCCCGAAGGGTCTGATATGGTAAAAGCCAATGGCTGTCAATTTGGCTGTCAAATGGAGAAGGCGGAGATTTTGTGGCAGTCTCAGCTTTCAGCGAAACAAGTACATACCTGAAATCCAGGTGGTGAGCGCCCAGGGACTCGAACCCTGAACCCGCTGATTAAGAGTCAGCTGCTCTGCCATTGAGCTAGGCGCCCGCATGGTGTAGTATACCCCACCGCGAGCGCCCCTGTCAATGATTAGTCGCACCCCGACGTTGGGCCGAACGTGCTTTGCGTGCCGCTGGGCGGCGCGATCGTCGGCAGCCCCGCGAACGTGCTGGAATAGGTATTGGAGCCTCTGAGCACGTTGAGCGGCCAATAGACCGCCGTCACCTTGCCAATGATGTCACTGCTTGGCACGGCCCCCCAGCTGCGTGAGTCGCAGCTCACCGGACGATTATCGCCCATCACGAAATATTGGTTGGGGCCAAGTGTGATCTGCCCGAAGCGTGGATTCACCGCCGCTATGATATACGGCTCGTTGAGCACGCGCCCATCGACACTCACCGTCGCCGGCGTGACCACGATCGTGTCACCCGGCACGCCAATGATGCGCTTGATGAACGTCTGGGTCGTATCCAATGGGTAATAAAAGACGATCACATCCCCGCGCTGAGGCTTGCCAAAGACATAGGCCAGCTTGTTGACGATGACATTCTGCCCTGGCAGATAATTTGGCTCCATGCTGTCGTGCTGAACGGTAAAAGTGCCGATGCTCAAGCGAATGGCGATAAAAATAATCGCGACGAGCAAGACGACCTCGATGATCTCACGGGCGACGTGCGCGCGGCGAATCCTGGCTTCCTGTTGTGATTGAATCATCCCGACGGTGACGCTCCTCTGCGGCGCTGGCCCCTCGTGGCGTGCCACTGCCGCTCATCTGCGCTCCATTATAACATGCTCTCCCGCGCGCGCTATTCCACTGGCCCGTTCGTCATGCCTTCCGCTCTTCTCTCGCTCACGTCGCGTCGTGTGCGATACTGCTCATGAAATCATCCGCGCAGAGCAAAAGGAGAGCACGTCCCATGCCCACCGATCGCACCGGCCACCCCTATTTCATGTATGACGAGATGCTCGCCCAGCCCGACGCCGCCCGCATGGCGCTGGCCGCTGATTCCGAGCAGCGCGACCACATCACCAAAGAGCTGGCTAGCACGCATCGCGCTACCGACTCGATCGTCGGTCCCGGCTTCCTCTGGCCGTCGATCGTGGGACAGGGCAGCGTCTGGCTCACCGGTTGCGGCACCGCCCATCACGCCGCGCTGACCGGCGCGTATTGGCTGCGCCTGTTGACGCGCGGCATCGTCAACGTGCGCGCCGCCCAGGCCTTCGAATACGCCCACGACCCGCTCGATCGCCCGCGCCGGCACGACGCGCTCCTCGCGCTCAGCCATTCAGGCACGCCCACCGCGACGAACGCCGCCGCCGCCCGCGCCAAAGACGAGGGCGTCTACACCGTCGCCGTGACCGCCGCGCCACAGAGTCCCCTGGCGGCGCTGTGCGACGAGACGCTCATCACCACGACCGCCCCCACCGTCGCCGCGACCTACACTATCAGCCACGTCACCATGCTCGCCGTCCTGGCCGATCTGGCGGATCGCACGGCCAGCCACTTGCGTGAGACGTCAGAGACCGCTGGCGAAGCCCGCGCCGCCATCGAGGGGATTCCTGACCTCATCGCGGCGGCGTTGACCCTCGAAGAGCACATTCGCGCGGTGGCCGACGCGCTTGGCTCAGTAAATCAGGTGATCTTCGCCGGTGCCGGCGCGAACTGGCACACCGCCCTCGAAGGCGCGCTCAAGACGCGCGAGGCGGCGTATCTTTCGGCCACCGGCTTGCAGATGGAAGAAGTGCTGCACGGCCCCTTCGCTTCCTTCGATCGGCAGACGGCGCTGGTGCTGATCGCTCCGCCGGGGGCAGGCCGCGACCGCGCGCGCGACATCTTGATCGCCGTCAAGCCCATCGGCCTCGTCACCATCGCCCTTACCGGCGCTGACGACAACGCGATCGCCAGCCTGGCGGACCACGCGCTGCCTCTGCCGGCGTGCGAGGAGTGGATCAGTGCCATTCCGGCGACGGTCGTGGCGCAGCAGCTCGCCTATTGGCTGTCGATGGCGCGTGGCGCGAATCCCGATCGCATTCGCCGCGATCAACAGCCGTGGCTCGAGGCGCGCCAGCTCTATACGCGCTAGCGGCCGGCCCGAATCGATGCTGTGATAGCTCCCCCTCTCCATAATAAAGGAGAGGAGGCCGGGGGTGAGGATTGCCCTCGCGCCGACAGGACAAGGAGACATGATGCGATGACCATCTCAGCCACGATTCTGGCCGGGGGCAGCGGCACCCGCCTGTGGCCGATCAGCACCAAGGCGATGCCCAAGCAGTTTCTGGCCCTGGGCGGCGGCGAGCGCACGATGCTGCAAGCGACGGTGGACCGCCTGGGTCCGCTGGCGCCGCTCGACGACACGTATGTCGTGACCTTCGCCCAATACGCTGAGACGGTCGCCCGCCAGATTCCCGGCATGCCCGCGCGCAACATCATCGCCGAGCCGTCGGGGCGCGGCACGGCGGCGTCGATCGGCCTCGCCGCCACCTTCATCGCCGCCAGGGATCCACAAGCGGTCATGGGCGTCTTTCCAGCGGATCACCTCATCGGCGACGTCGCGGGCTTTCAGCGGGCGATCCACCTCGCGGAGGAGATCGCGCGCACAGGGCGGCTCGTCACGCTGGGCATCGAGCCGACGCGGCCAGAGGTCGGCTATGGCTACATCCACGAGGGCGAGATCATCGCGCGCGACTCGAACGGCCTGATCGCGCATCGCGTGGAGGATTTCAAAGAGAAGCCCAGCCGCGAGCTGGCTGAGCGCTACATCGCGACGAATCACTACGCCTGGAACGCCGGCATCTTCATCTGGCGCGCCGATCGCATCTTGGAGGAGATCCGCCGCTACGTGCCGGCGGTGGGCGAGGTGCTCGACGCGGTGGCATCGGGCATCGCGCGCGGTCACGCCGACGAGGCGCTGGCCGAGGCGTGGCCCGCCCTCACCGCGAGCGTCACGATTGATTACGGTGTGCTCGAAAAAGCGGCGAAAACCGGCGCTATCGTGGTGGTGCCCGTCAGCATCGGCTGGGACGACATCGGCTCGTGGAGTCAGATCGCCGCGCTGCACGCGCCCGACGCCGCCGGCAACGCCGCGAGCCTCGCGCCGCATGGCCGCCACGTCGCCGTCGAGACGCGCGACACGTTTGTCTATAGCACGACTGGTCGCACCATCGCGACGGCGGGCGTGGACGGGCTGATCATCGTGGATACCGGCGATGCACTGCTCATCTGTCGCAAAGACGCTGTGCAAGACGTGAAACAGATCACCGACCAATTATAGGGGCGAGACACGAAGCACACGAAATGAGATGAAGAGTACGAAAAATCATTCGTGTCCTTCATCTTGTTTCGTGGGGGGGCGCCAGGGGGCAGCATGCCCCGGAGTGGTCGCACCACTCGCAGTGGCCGCGCCACCCTGCCGGGGCTTGGGGTGTCCCCAAATCTTCTTTCTCTCTTTCTTTGAGAAAGAGTATTACCGGCCAAAGGCGGCGATCAGCAGATCGAGCGCGAGATCGGGCGTCATGCGGCTGCGCTTGAGAGCAGTGTCGGCCTCCAGACAGGCGCGCTGGGCGGCTTCGAGCTGGGCGAAGCTGAGCCGCCGCGCCTGTGCCGTCGTGCGCTCGACCAAAAAGGGCGCGATGCCCGCCGCGCTGGCGATCTCCGGCGGCCTGACGCCGCGCGCCGCGAGATCCTTGACCTGCGTGAGCACGCGCGCCTGGCGGGCGATGAGCGCGAGCAGCATCAGCGGCGCGCCGCCTTCGTCGATCAGCGTATGCGCCAGGTTGAGGGCAGCCGCGCGCTCGCCACGCGCCAGCGCGTCGGTCAGCTCGAAGATCTTGGCTTCGCGCGAATCGGGCACCAGCCGCCCAATCGCCTGAAGATCGATCGTCCCCTTGGGGCCGACATAGGTGGCGAGCTTATCGATCTCACTCGCCAGCACGCGCAGGTCGCCGGTCGTGAGCGATGCGAGCTGGCGCAGCGCATCGGGCGCGATGGCAGCGCCCTCGTCGCGCACGCGCCGGGCGATCCAGGCGTCCAGTGCGGGTCCCGTCGGCGCGGCGAAGGCTCGCTGCTCGCCGTGCATCTGTGCCGCCGCGACCAGCGGATGCGTCCTGGGCAGCTCTTCCGCGACGAAGACGACCAGCGTCGTGGTGCCGGGCAGCTCAGCGCCCAGCTCGGCCAGAGCGGCGGCGAAATCGCGCGCCAGTGCCGCCGCCGACGGCTTTTTGGCGCCGCGCTTGCCTTTGGCCGGCGCGGCCTCCGCCACCGGCGCGGCGTCATCGTCGCCGGCCTCTTTGCCCCGCTCGCGGCGCGGCTTGGGCAATCCATCGACCACGACCAGCCGTCCTTCGCTCAGGAACGGCATCGTCTGCGCCGCCGAGCGGATCTCGTGGATGTCGGCGGATGCCCCGTCGAAGCGATCAACGTTGAGCGCGAATCGCGGATCGGCCAGAATCGCGGCGAGCGCCGCGCGCGCGCTGAACTCGTCGGCGCCATGCAATACGATGAACACAGTGCGGCTCTTTTCTCGTGAGGTCGCCCATCACTCTTCCTCTCCATCATGATGGAGTGGGATGAGGCATCCTCTGTCATTCTCGCATATCGCGCGGCGGAGAGCGCGCTGATGGAGAGCATCATAGCAGATCGAGCCAGCGTGGCGCCTCCTTGCCAAAGACATGCGATCAGGGGCGGCACTGGCGATGTCTCATCGTGCCGCCCCTGATCGCTCGCGTGCGTCGTATCTGGTGGTGAGTGTGCGTCTCGTCCTCCTCCCCATCGGCATGAAGAGAAGGACGGGAATGATGGCCGCGCTTCTAGCTGCCGGCCGCGGGCGTGCCGGTGGATGTGCTCACCGGGGCCGGCGAGCCGCCCAGGGCGGCTTTCAGCTCTTTGACGATGTCTCTCAGATCGGTCCACGCGCCCAGCAGATCGGCGTGGCCGGCCTTGAGGTCGGTGCGCAGGGTGACAAACGTCTGCTGCGTGCCCGGATAGTTCGCCGGTATGAGCAGTGGGATCAGCGCCTGGCCGTTGGCGACCTGAGTGGCGTCGTCGTTGACCTTATTGACGAGATCCTGATATTGCGCCTGCTCTTGAGTGACGTTGACGCCTTTGCCGGCGGCGAGATTGATGGCGCTCAGGACCTTCGGCTCGAGCGACACGAAGGTATCGTGCAGGTTCGATTGGTGGTCGAGCCAGATCTCGGCGTAATCGCGCGGCAGCACTACCGCGAAGATGCGGAAATTCACGTAGATATTCTTCACGTCGGTGCGGGCCGCCGCGACCGTCGTTTCGTGGTCGAGCTGCGTCTTGAGCGCGTTCAGGCCGTTGATGTTGGTGGTGGCGTCCGAGACGATGGCGGCTTTTTGGCTCGAAGTCAGATATGCATGCTCGTTGACCCGGCCAATCAGCACGTTGAGCGCGGCCAGGCGCTCCTGGATGCGCGCGTCGCCAAAGGCGATGACGCACTGCAAGTTTTGGCCGCACCCGGACGTAGCGGCGGTCTGCGCGCTCGCGGGCGCGACGGCGGCGGATAGGCTGGTGATCAACGTCAGGGCGAGCGTTGCGCCCATCAGGACGAGGCGTGTCGTCAATTTTTTCATGGCTGCTGCCCCTGACTCTGCGTATTCGAATTCTGATCCGATCCGCTCTGATCGTTGCCCAGCGAGTTGATCGAGCCGTTGAGCGAGTTCAAGGATTGTTGCAGGCTGTTGACGGCGTTGCTCGCGCTGCCGCTGCTGCCACCGTTGCCGCCATTCGCGGAACCTTGATTGCCGCCGCCGTTGTTGCTCGTGGTCTGACCCGCCGGCACGTTGCCGCCTTGCTGTGTCGTGGTGTGGCCTGCGCAGCCGCCCAAGATGAGGCCGAGCGCGAGGCTGCCGGCCACGAGCAAGCCTGCCAGAGCCGAGCGCCGCGTCGTGGACGCGCGCGGGCGCGAGCCAACCGTCTGTGCGGTCATCATCAGCGTGTTATTCTCCCCTTGTTGGTGTTTGCTTCGCCGGTCGTGCCCACCGCGTCAGGCGCGAAGCGTCAAAACCCCGGCGCGTTGGCATGAGCGTAGGTCGCTCTCTGCTGTGCTCACGCCGCTGCTTCGCGGCGCGTTTCGCGTTTTGGACCCGTCGAGGGAATCTCTCAGCGTTTTTTAATCTGGCGCAGCCGGCGACTAAAGTCGCGCCTGAAGGCCCCCTGCGGGAGCCGCCAGGTCCGCCTGCGCGGACTAGGACGCGATCCAGCCGGCGGAGGCCGACTTCGCGGCAGCCCGCAGGCTGCCCACAGGCGCGGTTTCAACCGCCGGCTGCGTCTGTCATCGCGAATGTTATATGAGTGTAAGAATCAGCCGAATGAATGCGTTAGCTGGCTATGTTGACTATGCAACTCGATTCATGGCATACTTACATGTATAGTTCCCAACTCCCTTTTTCCGCATGCTGGCCTCGCTCTTGCGAGGTACACCAGCGTATGCGCGCGTGGCCTATTGGGAATATTTTTGCCGGCAATGTCGCCGGCAACTCCACCCCCGGTCGTTGTTTTGTCCGAGAGAGGAGCGCATCACGATGCCGCACGGATTTTTTGCTGACGCCGTCCCGCCCAGGACTGATCTGGGCTGCCTGTTGACGCGAAAGGAGGTTTCGACCGATCCGCTGTGCTCTGGCGCTGTTTTTTCGCCGCGCCTCTGTTCCTCCGCTGATTGGCTGGTTCTGGGCATCTCTTCGCCCGCCCACGCGCGCGAGTCGCTGACGGCTCATATTTTCGACGCGCCATTATTGTAGCGCCGCCCTCTTGCCGCCGGTGAGTTTTTGCGCCACACCGTCTTTGGGCGCGTGGTCGCTCGCCGCATCACCACAATGTGCCGCCCGCTCTTCCCACGCCGCGCGAGATTCACGACGAATCCGCGCCCTAGGCGCCTGGGAAGGATATGGGGACGCTCAGCCGCACGCATCTTCGCGTCGCGCCAATGAACGCCCGCGTGAATCGTGTTTCATCAATCAGCTGGAGGGATCATACACAAACCATGACCAACTCAACCGCTGCTCAGGCTTTGTCGCGTGATTGGCAGGAAAATCCCCGCTGGCACGGCCTCACCCGGCCCTATTCCCCGCAAGACGTCCTGCGGCTGCGCGGCTCGGTGCGGATCGAGCATACGCTGGCGCGCCTGGGGGCCGAGCGACTCTGGCACTTGCTCAACAACGAGCCGTTCGTCAACGCGCTGGGAGCGCTGACTGGAAATCAGGCCGTGCAACAGGTGAAGGCCGGCCTCAAGGCGATCTATCTGAGCGGCTGGCAAGTCGCCGCCGACGCCAACCTCTCTGGCAATATGTACCCCGACCAGAGCCTCTATCCGGCGAACAGCGTGCCCCACGTGGTCAAGCGCATCAATCAGGCGCTTATGCGCGCCGATCAGATTCAGACCAGCGAGGGCACCGGCGATACCTATTGGTTCGCGCCCATCGTCGCCGATGCCGAGGCCGGCTTTGGCGGACCCCTCAACGCCTTCGAGCTGATGAAAGAGATGATCGAGGCGGGCGCCGCCGGCGTGCATTTCGAGGACCAGCTCTCGAGCGAAAAGAAGTGCGGCCACATGGGCGGAAAAGTGCTCGTGCCGACCCAAAACGCCATTCGCAACCTGGTTGCCGCGCGCCTGGCGGCGGACGTCATGGACGTGCCCACGCTGCTCGTCGCCCGCACCGACGCCAACGGCGCGCAGCTCATCACCAGCGACATCGACGAGACCGATCGCCCCTTCATCACCGGCGAGCGCACCGGCGAAGGCTTTTTCCGCGTGCGCCACGGCCTCGACCAGGCGATCGCGCGCGGCCTCTCCTACGCGCCTTATGCCGATCTGATCTGGTGCGAGACCGCCGAGCCAAGCCTGAATGAAGCGTTCCGGTTCGCCGAGGCGATTCACGAGCGGTTCCCCGGCAAGCCGCTGGCCTATAACTGCTCGCCCTCCTTCAACTGGCGCAAAAAGCTCGACGAGCAGACCATCGCCACTTTTCAGCACCAGCTCGCCGACATGGGCTATCGCTTCCAGTTCGTCACCCTGGCGGGATTCCACGCGCTGAACTATAGTATGTTCGATCTGGCGCTGGGCTATCGCGAGCGCGGCATGGCGGCGTATTCCGAGCTGCAGCAGCGTGAGTTTGCCCGCGAGGCCGACGGCTATACGGCGACCAAACACCAGCGCGAGGTGGGCACGGGCTATTTCGACGAAGTGGCCCAGGTGATCGCGGGTGGGCATTCCTCGACCATCGCCCTGGCCGGTTCCACCGAAGAGGAGCAGTTTTAGCCATGTCACCCCTTGAATTGCCGGCGGGCGTCGAGTGGCGCGCGCCGGTGACGCCGGAGGTCAGCGCCGTGCTGACCCCTGGCGCGCTCGGCCTGCTCGCCAGGCTGCATCGCGCCTTTGACGCGCACCGCCTCGCCTTGCTGCGAGCGCGCGACGAGCGCCAGGCGCGGCTCGACGCCGGTCGCACCGGTCGCACCGGCGAGCGCTACGACTTCCTGCCTGAGACGGCGGACCTGCGCGCTGCGGAATGGCGCGTGGCGAGCATTCCGCCCGACCTGATCGACCGGCGCGTCGAGATTACCGGCCCGACGGATCGCAAGATGGTGATCAACGCGCTCAATTCCGGCGCCAGGGTCTTCATGGCCGACTTCGAGGACGCCAACGCGCCCACCTGGCACAATCTGATCGAGGGCCAGCTCAATCTCAGCGACGCCATTCGCCGCGCGATCACCTACGTCAGCCCTGAGGGCAAGCGCTACGCGCTCAACGATCGCGTGGCGACGCTGCTCTGTCGCCCGCGCGGCTGGCACCTCAACGAAAAGCACCTGATCGTGGACGGGCAAGAGATGTCGGGCAGCCTCTTCGATTTCGGGCTGTACTTCGCGCGCAACGCGCGCGAGCTGCTCGATCGCGGCAGCGGCCCCTATTTCTATCTGCCCAAGATCGAAAGCCACCGCGAAGCGCGCCTGTGGAACGATGTCTTCGTGCTGGCGCAGCGCGAGCTGGGCATTCCACAGGGGTCCGTCAGGGCGACGGTGCTCATCGAGACGCTGCCCGCCGCCTTCGAGATGGACGAGATCCTCTATGAGCTGCGCGACCACTCGGCGGGCCTCAACTGTGGCCGGTGGGATTATATCTTTAGCAGCATCAAGAAGCTGCGCGGCGATCCCGATTTCGTGCTGCCCGATCGCGCGCTGGTGACGATGACGACGCACTTCATGCGCTCGTATTCGCTGCTGCTGATCAAGACGTGCCACCGGCGCGGCGCCTTCGCGATGGGCGGCATGGCGGCGCAGATCCCCATCAAGGGCGATCCCGTCGCCAACGACGAGGCGCTGGCCCGCGTGCGCGCCGACAAAGAGCGCGAGGCGGGCGACGGCCACGACGGCACCTGGGTGGCGCACCCCGGCCTGGTGCCCGTCGCGCTGGAGGTCTTCGATCGCGTCATGCCGCAGCCGAACCAGATCGACCGCCAGCGCCCCGATGTCGCGGTCACGGCGGCTGATCTCCTGGCCGTGCCCGGCGGCCCCATCACCGAGGCCGGACTGCGCGCCAACGTCAGCATCGGCGTGCAATATCTCGAAGCGTGGATCGGCGGCAATGGCTGCGTGCCCCTCTATAACCTGATGGAAGACGCCGCCACCGCCGAGATCTCGCGCGCCCAGGTGTGGCAGTGGATTCACCACCCCAAGGGCGTGCTGAGCGACGGCCGCAAGGTGACGGTCGAACTCTTCCACCAGATCCTCGGCGAAGAGCTGGCAAAGATCGCCGCTACGCTCGGCGCGGAACAGTACGCCGCGCGTCGTTTCGCGCCAGCGAGCGATCTCTTTGACCGCATCACGACGAGCGACACGTTCGTCGATTTCCTGACGCTTCCGGGGTATGCGTATCTGGATTAGGGCGAGACCGCGATCAGGCCGCCGGAAGGAATAGCATCCCACCCAACAGAATCGCGTCGGGCGAGACCGCCGGGGGAAAGATTGATAGTATCTTGCCCCGGCTCGAAAAACGGAGCCGCTCCGGGCTGCGGTCGGGGATAGATGCCGGCCCTCGGCAACCAATGCCCGATTTGACCTAGCCCCGCGCAGGCGGGGCTTCGTAGCGCGCACGCCCACAGGCGCGGCTTCCAGCCGCCGGCATCTGCGTCGTGGAATAAAGACGATTTGGTATCATTTCATTCGCCGGCGCAGCGCCGCTGCATGAGCTTCAAGTGGCCTATCGAGCCGGCAAGCACGAAGCCGTGGCGCGCGTAATAGTCCACCATCTGATCGAGGCAATCGAGGCGCAGCCAGTCGCGCTCCGCGATGCGCGCTTGCTCGGCGGCATGGTCGATCAGCCGCTCGCCGATGCGCTCCCCGGCGCGATCGCGGCGCACCGCCAGCTTGTGCAGGTACAGCGCGTCTGGCGGCTGCTCGCCCCACATCTCAGGGTCGTCGCTTTGCGAGCGATACATGCCCAGCACCGCGTCGCCCTCGCGCGCCAGCCACCACAGGCCCAGCGCGATCTGGCGGGCGACGTGCTCCGCTGTCAGCGCGCCGGGCGCCCACTGGTGAACGCCTCTCGCGGCGAGCCAGCGCGACGCCTCTTCATAGAGCGCGATGATATGCCCTTCGTCGCCCGGCTGCGCCTGCTCGATCGTGATTGCCGTCATAGTCGTGCCTCCTCTAGCGCGGCTCGCTGCTCGTCCCCCGCGATCCATTGCCTCCGGCGGCAGCCCGAAGGGCTTCGTTTTTCGAGACGGGGTTTCGTCCTAGCCGGCGAAGGCCGACTTCGCGGCAGCCCGCAGGCTGCCCCCAGGCGCGATTTCAATCGCCGGCTAACGATCGCTATCAATCTTACAGAAAAGCCCGTAAAGCCGCTGTGCCTTTAGGCCATGCGGATGAAAGGGCTTGCGTTGGCTTCAGCCAGAGATTGTTTCCTGGCTGGTTCTGTGATAGACTCAGAGTGAAGTCTGGCGAAAAGAGGCGCAAGTCGAAGCCATATCCTCCTACCGGATGATGAGACTTCACAGCATACTTCCTTTCTGTACCTGGGGGCACCGGGAAACAGGCTCGTCTTGAACGAGCAAAACGCTTGGGGACTGATGGCCTCCATGTCGGTTGTAGTGATACATCCGGGGTGCGCCGCCAGGTTGAGCCAAGAATCTGCTATGGCTTTAGCCCATGCGGAGTGTCAACGCTGCCCGGATCATGCGATCGTGCCCGACCGCACGGTGAGCACGCGGGCCGACGCGACGAAAGCCGGCGGCAACGAGTCCGGCTCGGCGGTCGAGAGGATGACCTGGCACATGGCGCCCACACTGTCGAGCAGGGCGATGCGGCGCGCGGGGTCCAGCTCGCTGAGCACGTCGTCGAGCACCAGCACCGGCTGCTCGCCCGTCTCAGCCTCGATGGCGTCAAGCTCCGCCAGCTTGAGCGCCAGAGCGGCGGTGCGCTGCTGGCCGCGCGAGCCATACACGGCGAGATCGATGTCGCCCGACAAAAAGCCCAGGTCGTCGCGGTGCGGTCCCAACAGGTTGACGCCCTGGGCGATCTCGCGCCGGCGCAGCGACCCCAGGCGCGCCTGCATGGCCTCGACGGCGCTGTGCGCGGGCGTGCCGGGGGCGATGAGATGTGACGGGCGATAGTCCAGGCGCAGATCCGCCCCGCCCAGGCGCCGGGCGATCGCGCCGGCTGGCGGCGCGCAGCGCGCGATCAGATCCGCCCGCCCGGTGATGATCGGCACGGCCAGCGCCGCCAGCTGCTCGTCCCAATAGCCGAGCGAGCGTGGATCGTCCTGGTCGTCGCGAATGCGCCGCAAGAGCGCGCCACGCTGGATGAGCACGCGCTGATAGTGGCTGAGATCGCGGCAATAGCTCCGGCTGATCTGGCACAAGGTGACATCGAGAAAATGTCGCCGTGTCTGCGGCGGCCCGATCACCAGATCCAGATCGGTCGGCTCGAAGAGCACGACCGTCACCAGCCCCACGCAGTCGATCGCGCGTCTGGGCACGCCGTTGACGCGCACGCGCTTGCGGCTGCCGAGGTGCGTCCCCTCGTCGTCCCCGGCGGGCGATGAGTGCCGCGGGTCAGGGGGCGCGCTGACGACGATCTCGACGCGCACCGGGCCGGCGGCGCGTGCCACCTCAGCGCTGACGCGGGCGAAGCCCCCCGGCGCGCCAAAGCGCACCAGCTCGCGGTCGCTGCCCGCGCGAAACGAGCGCATCGTCGCCACCAGGCGAATCGCCTCGCACAGATTCGATTTGCCCTGGGCGTTGTCGCCGGCCAGCACGAAGCGCCCCGGCCCCAGCCGCAGGCTCAGCTCAGCGTAGTTGCGAAAGTCGGTCAGGTCGAGCGTCTCGATATGCACGGCGTGGCGGCACTCCCCTTTACACAGCATGCTGCTGTGCAGTATAGCCCACCGCCCGCGCCGTCCGCTCGCGCGCGTTACTATTTTTTGATTTTCGCCCGGTGCTCCCGGATTCGGCCAGGCACGTATGACGGCGGTAAGCATCCTACTCCGCCGGCAGCCCGGAGCGGCTCTGTTTTTCGAGCCGGGGGGTTCATCCCCCGGCGGTCTCGCCCGGCGCGATCTTGGTGGATGATTGGGTTCATCCCCCGGCGGCGGCGCGATACGTGATCATGCGCTCCGAGCGAAAGTCCTGCCTTGAAAAGGTGAGGGACTTCCCCGCCATGTGCTATACTGATCGCGCCAAGCACACGCCGTCGTAGGAAGGATCGCGCCGCCATGACCGTCGGGCTCACGTGGGATGGCCAGTATGACCAGCAGGGCAAGCGCGCCGGCCCCGTCAAGATCGCCCTGCCCTTTCAGACCATCGAGACCGTCAACGAATCGGGCCAGTCACGCGCCCGCCAGCTCGACCTCTTTAGCCAGGGCAGGCAGACCGAGTGGCGCAACCGGCTCATCTGGGGCGACAAAAAATACGTGCTGCCGTCGCTCTTGCCTGATTTCGCCGGCAAGGTGAATCTGATCTATATCGACCCGCCCTTCGCCACCGGCGCGGACTTCTCCTTCACGACGGCCATCCCCGAATCGGACGAGACGATCACCAAAGAGCCGGGGATGATCGAGCAAAAGGCCTATCGCGACACCTGGGGCCGGGGCCTCGACAGCTATCTGCAATGGTTCTACGAGACGGTCGTGCTGCTCCACGAGCTGCTCGCCGATGACGGCAGCATCTATGTGCATTTGGATGATAATATAGGGCACTATGCAAAAGTAATTTTGGATGAAGTGTTCGGAATAGATAGCTACCAGAATGAGGTGATCTGGCAAAGAACAGATCCGCATAACGATGCGCGTAATAAATTTGGAAATATCCATGACACTATTTTTTGGTATGGGAAGGGGCTAAAACCCTCCTATAATCATGAAGCAGTGAGAACGAAACTTTCTCAATCCGGTCTTGCGGAATACTCTTTATTGGAGCTAGATGACGGCTCAATTATCACTTTTGCCGGTAATGAACATTTGGGAGGAAGAAGATTCAAACTAGACGATGCAACTTGGAAAGGTTCCAATCCCCAAAAGAAGTTTGCATGGCGCGGGGCTACTCCTTCTCGCAATAGAGAGTGGATGTATACATACGAGGAAATGGAAGAAGCATTAGCACAAAGAAGACTATATCTACGCGATCCTAATAAGGGTGCGGCGCGATGCAAGAAAAGCTATTTGGACGAAAATCAAGGGATATTGCTTCAAGATATATGGAACGATGCCGGAAGGATGAAAGGCGGAAGTAGATATGCTACTGAAAAGCCTGAGGCGCTGCTTGAGCGCATCATCAAGGCGAGCAGCAACGAGGGCGATCTCGTGCTCGACTGCTTTTGCGGCAGCGGCACGACGGCAGCCGTCGCCGAAAAGCTGGGCCGGCGCGGGATCACCTGCGATCTGGGCCGCTTCGCCATCCACACCGCGCGCAAGCGGCTGCTGAGCATCCCCAACGTCAAGCCGTTCGTCGTGCAAAACCTGGGCAAGTACGAGCGCCAGGCGTGGCAGGCCGCCGAGTTTGGCCAGGGCGACACGCGCGCGGCGGCGGAGGCCCAGGCGGCCTATCGCCGCTTCATCCTCGCCTTGTATCACGCCACGCCCATCAGCGGCTATGCCTGGCTGCACGGCGCGCGCGGCGGGCGGCTGGTGCACGTCGGCGCGGTCGACGCGCCGGTGGCCCAGGGCGACGTGCGGAGCATCGTGCGCGAGTTTTGGCGCGCACAGGGGGCGACCACCAACGGCGTCGATATTTTGGGCTGGGATTTCGCCTTCGATCTCAACGAAGTCATCCGCCAACAGGCCGCCCAGGCCAACGTGCAGGTCGCCTTCAAGCGCATTCCGCGCGAGGTGCTCGAAAAGAAGGCCGTCGATCAGGGCGACATCAAATTCTACGAGCTGGCCGCGCTGGGCGTCGCCGTCGGCCAAAAAGCCAGCGATCTCGCCACCGCGCCAGAGCGCGAGCGCGGCCCGCGCGTCACCGTGACGCTGACCGATTTCGTCGTGGCCGACGACGAGATCCCCGCCGACGTGATCGGCGCCGTCACCCACTGGAGCCAGTGGATCGATTATTGGGCGGTGGATTGGGAGAATCACGGCGACGCGCAGGGCGACGCCTTTCACAACATGTCGCAGACCTATCGCACGCGCACAGATCCCAAGATCCAGCTCAGCCTGGCCCACACCTATGACCAGCCGGGCGACTACACCATCCTGATCAAAGTGATCGATCTGCTGGGCAACGACACGACCAAAGCGGTGCGAGTGGAGGTGACGACGTGATCCCTTACCCGAGACCCTTCGCGCCCGGCATGCGCGCCGGCATGACCGCATGATATACTGTGATCGCGGGCTGTGGCAGCCGATAGTGTCTCATAAAAGAGGGATTGCACGTGGCAAGTAAGCAATATCCATCGTCGCCGATCACTGAGGCCATGTGTGAGATTCGCTACACACCCGCCGCCGCGTGGGATCTCACGATCCCCGGCCTGTTTTATGAGCGAATCAAAGAGGATTTTCCCAAGCGCGTTCAAGACAAGGGAGTAGAAACGACCATCTCTCTTGTCGGCGGTGGAGTCCAAACCGTTCCGGTTGAGCGCCTGCGCTTCGCGAAAGATGACGACAGTGCTTTCATTCAGGTCGCCGATAACGCGCTGATTGTTTCATTGGCCGCCCCATACCCCGGATGGGAGTCGTTTTTGTCCATGATCACGCAAGCGTCTGCCACGTATCAAGACGTGGCGCACCCCTCGCTGACGGTCCATGCCGGGCTGCGTTATATCAATCGCATCACGGTGCCGAGCGAGCTATTCAATCTCAGCGATTATTTTCGCTTCTATCCTTACGCCAATTTCTCGCTAGATAGTGGATCAACTTCGCCAACAGAGCCGGCGTCGTTTTTTATTGGCATGCAGATTCCACGACACGACACACGTGACGTGCTTCAGATTCAATTCGCGCCGCTCGTTCCCCCGAGCCCCGATCAAGTAAGCTTTTACCTCGACCTGGATTACCGGCTGATGGTCCCAAATCACATCGAGATCGCACAGTTGCGCGAGTGGCTCGAAGAAGCTCATTCGACGATTGAAGCCGCCTTCGAGGGATGTATCACCAATAAATTGCGCGAAGCATTCGAAAAGGAGGACCCCCATGCTTAGCATCAGCGGTCAGATGACGAATCAGCCGCCAACACTTGTCTTAGCCGATCGCGCCAGAAATTCAATTCCCTATTTTGATCAGCCGTCAACTAGAGAGCGCCTGCCCGGTGTGGTCATCATGCCGCCCGACACCACACAGCATGTCGAGATGACCTTACTTGCCAGAGACAGCGGCTGGCCGCCACCGCTCGCCACCGCGCTTGGCCGGCTGGTTCCTCGTGAGAGCTTGCCGCGCCCACGGACGATCCATCGGCTGCACGTCACACTCCACTTTAAAGGGCGAAGGAAGTATCGCCATGATTTCGACGACCTGGAAAACCTCTCTTAACTTAGTGGAGGCCTCATCGTGGAAAAATATCCCTGGTATGAAGCGGCACAGGGAAAGGAATTGGAACAAGGCGACATTTTGCTTGATTGTCCGATCTTCTTGCCACCAAAAGATCTTCACTGGTCGCCCACCCTCAACGAGGCTCAGTTTGAGGTTGAGAGCAGCGACGCTATTATCCTTACCCAATCGTGCGATCTCGCCGACGCGCAATTAGACAGGGGAACCCTCGACTATGTTATGCTGTGCGGTTGCCCCACGATCGATGAATTCTATGCGGATGTCGATCCCAAAAAGCAAAGAGATGAGCTGAGTAAATTGAGAAAAGGACAGGTCGTCGCTCGCCATCTGCTGAATCGGTGCGAGCTTGATGGTCTCACGTGCAATCTGCGTGTCGTCGATTTCAAAAATCCGTTCAGCTTGCCGTTTCCTTACGTGCGAGAGTTGGCCGCGACCCATGCCGCGAGGGCGCGGCTGCTGCCGCCTTATCGCGAGCATCTCTCGCAAGCCTTTGCGCGCTATTTTATGCGCGTTGGTCTGCCCATCGACATTGTGCTACCGTGATTTGATTCCCTCACTTCCCAACAAAGGACTGACACGTATGCCAGCCAGAAAGACCGTCGATCCCAATCAACCAGCCCTCTTTAGCGTCGAAGAGTATCTCAGGACCGCGCCGTGCGTGCCGCTCTTGCGCCAAAAGGTGGGCGAGTGGCGCGAGGCGGGCTATCCCGGCGCGACCGGCGTGACGCGCGATCTGCTGCGCTTCTGGTTTTATAGCGACCACCGGCTGCACGACGGGCGGCCCTTCGCCTATCACCGCTCGCAGCAAGAGGCCATCGAGACGCTGATCTATTGCTATGAGGTCGCGCGCGTGCGCACGCCCCAGGCGCTCATCGAGAAATTCGCGCGCGGCGGCGAGCTGCGGCTGACGGGGATGGTCGATTGGGCGCGCTACGCCACCAAGATGGCTACCGGCAGCGGCAAGACCAAAGTGATGTCGCTGGCCGTCGTCTGGCACTATTTCAACGCCGTCCAGGGCGCCAACGACGACGAGTACGCCAGAACGTTCCTCATCGTCGCGCCCAACGTCATCGTCTTCGAGCGGCTCAAGAGCGATTTCGCCAACGGCAAGATCTTTGGCAATGATCCGCTCATGCCCGACTACCTGCGCGCGATCGGCTGGGATGTCGATTGCGTCATGCGCGGCGAGGGCGAGCGCGCGCACGCCGAGGGCGCCCTCTTTCTGACGAACGTCCAGCAGCTCTATGACCGGCCCGCCGGCAAGAAGAACGATCAAGAATCAGAGCCGCTGGCGGCGGTGCTGGGGCCGCGCCCGCCCGCCGATCTCAGCGCGGCGCCGTCATTCGCGGAGCGCATCGCCGCGCGCGGGGGCAAGCTGCTCGTGATCAACGACGAGGCGCACCACACTCACGACGAAGACAGCGAATGGATGAGCGTCGTCAAAGGACTGCACGCCGCGACGCCCATCGCCGGCCAGCTCGACTTTTCAGCCACGCCGCGCTTCCAAAAGGGCGGCCTGTTCCCCTGGGTCGTCTCCGACTATCCGCTCAAGCAGGCGATTGTGGACGGCGTCGTCAAGCGACCTTATAAAGGCGTCGCCAACATCACCGAGGTCTCCTCCGACGACGCCGCCGTCAGGTACGCGGGATTCTTGCACGCGGCGTTCGAGCGCTGGCGCGAATATCGCGATCAGCTCGCGCCGATCGAGCGGCGCCCGCTGCTTTTCGTCATGATGAATAGCACCGGCGAGGCCGACGATGTAGGCGATCACCTGCGGGCCAAATATCCCGACGAGCTGGGCGGCGACAAGACGCTGGTCATTCACACCAAGAACAACGGCGAAATCACCGAGCGCGAACTCGAATCCGCGCGGCGCATCGCCCACGACGTGGACGGCCCCCAGAGCCGGGTGAGCGCCATCGTCAGCGTGCTCATGCTGCGCGAGGGCTGGGACGTGCAAAACGTCACCGTCGTCGTCGGCCTGCGCCCCTATTCCTCCAAGGCCAACATCTTGCCCGAGCAGACCATCGGGCGCGGGCTGCGGCTGATGTTTCGCGGCGACAACCCCGGCTATACCGAGCGGGTGGATATCATCGGCAACAAGCCGTTCCTGGCCTTCGTGGACGATCTCGACAAGCTCGAAGACGTCAAGCTGGATGAATTCGAGGTCGGCAAAGACAAGCTGCACATCCTGACGATCGCGCCGGTGCCGGAAAAGGCGCACTACGACATCGGCATTCCGCTCATCAGCCCGGCGCTCCAGCGCAAAAAGACACTGAGGGACGAGATCGACGCGCTCGACGTGAGCGCCTTCGCCTGCCCGCCGCTGCCGCTGCGCGAGGGCGACACGGCGGAGCGCACGTTTCGCTATGAGGGCAAAGACATCATCACGCTGGCGACCGAGATCGAGCGCGACTATACCATTCCGCCGATCAAGACGTCGGGCGAGATCATCGGCTATTACGCGCGCCTGATCGCCAAGGATCTCAAGCTGCCCAGCCAGTTCGCCGCGCTCGTGCCCAAGGCGCGCGAGTTTTTCGCGACGCGCGCGTTTGGCGCGCCGGTCAACGTCGATGACGAGACCGTGATCCAGGCGATGAGCCGCCCGGTGGTCAGCTATATCGTGCGCAAAGTCTTCGCGGCGGCGCTGCGCGACCTGATCCTCGAGCCGCTCACCCCAGAGCTGGCGGGCGACGCGCGCTGGCTGCGCGAGATCGAGCCGTTCCTCTTCTCGAACCCCAACGCTCTCGAAGCCCGTCGCTGCGTGCTCAACTATGCCCCCTGCACGAATAAATTCGAGCGCGATTTCGGCCAGTGGCTGGACGAGGCGAGCGACGTGACGGCGTGGTGCAAAGTGCCCGAGCGCTTCGGCTTCGCCATCGAATACACCGACCCCTCGGCCAGCCTGCGCTATTACTATCCCGATTTCGTCGCCGTGACGGCGGAGGGGCGGCACTGGGTGATCGAGACCAAAGGGGCCGAGACGATCGAGGTCGCGGCCAAAGATCGCGCCGCGCGGCTCTGGTGCGAGAACGCGACGGCGCTCACCGGCACGCAGTGGGGCTATGTCAAAGTCGCGCAAAGAGACTTCGAGAGCACGCAGCTCGCCGACTTCGCCGACCTGACGCTGCTGTGAGGTGTTCTCACCCCCTCTCCACAGCGGATGGAGAGGAGGACCGGATGGGCTTGCGCCCCAATCCGCCGGGTCGTCCGTCAGGGCGTCACGGTGATGGTCGCTTCCATCGACGGGTGGATGGTGCAGGTGATCATATAGGTGCCGGCGGTGGGAAAGGTGACGGTCTTGACATCGCCGCCGCTAAAGGCCAGCCCCGAAAGCTCGCTGGGCGCGCCGGCTTGCTGGCTGAAGACGCCGTTGCTGCCCGTCACCAGATTGTGCGGGCTGCCGTTGGAATCATCGAAAGTAACCGACTGGCCCGCTTTGATGGTCACGCTGGTGGTGTTGAATTTTCCAGAGCCGAGTGAGATAGTTCCGGCGCCGCCGGCGTTGCTGCTGCCACCACAAGCGGCTAGCGCGAGCATGGCCGTACAAACCAGGGCGATGGCCCATGTACGCATGAGGAGGTTTCCGCCTTTCACTGTGTTGTCGCCTGTTCGACAGGCTCGCAGTGAAATACGGCGGGATGTTACAAAAAATACAATGTGCGTGACATGGCCACACCCTCTCGATCGCGATCGAGAGGGTGTGGCCAGGCTTTCGAGCCGATCACAGGCAGTTAATGTTGTAGTTAGACGCCTGGCCTCCCAGGCCAAACGGCTGGCTTCCCCAGGTTATCGAGACGAACACGAAAGGGCCAGTCCAGCCTGGAGTGCCGCTCGATGCCTGCAACGCGACGACGATGCTTTGACCCGGGTCAAGCGAGCCAAAGCCAGGATTACCACCAGGGAGGCCGCCATTCCCCGAGCCTGATGTGGTCACGCCGAAATTCACACTCTTGCCGCCAATGTTATGAAGCTTGAAGCTGGGGTAAGAGCCGGTCGAGCACTTCGTGGCGAGCGGAGGATTGCCACAGGTATTGGGGTGTTGCGTGCAATAGCTGGACGGTATAATGGTGAAGACGACATGAGCGGGGCCTGGCGTGAAAGGCGGCTCTGTCGCTGTCGCCGTGCTTGTAGGAGCGCCCACACTGGGTGTGGTGCCTCCACTGGTTGGGGAGCCTCCACCGGGAGAGGAAGCCTGGCTGGCCGAAACGCTACAGGCTACAAGAGCCGCCAGAACGGTCAGGGCACCGATGATACCTGTTGCTCGCGCAGACATCCTGCGAAGGGATGGCATGTGAAAAACCTCCTATGGAAGATCGGAAATGTTCAAGCGAAAAACATTCCTGAGGAAGCGCAAGCAATCCGCCTGACGCTACGCCCTCTTGATGATGCTTGCCGCTAGCGGTGCGGCGACCATGCGCGATTCCTCATGCGCGGCATCAGGTCGCGGACGGGCTGCCCAGTGTTGACAACCCCGATTCTAACTAATGAGTCTCTCCAATCTGGCATTGCGATCATTTCGCGGTTGTCTCTCGAAAACATGACCAATGGCGCTGGAATGTGGAGGCTCATCTGGCACATTCCAGCGCGAATCGTGAGGGGATGACGGTATCACAAGAAGAGAGGAATCTGGGGGATGTAATACTCATTCATGGTGGAAGTGAGAACGGCAGGGGGTGCCAGGGGGCAGCATGCCCCCTGCCGGGGCTTGGGGTGTCCCCAAATCTTCTTTCTCTCTTTCTCTGAGAAAGAGTATAAGGCGCTCGCGCGAGGGGACGTGTGGGCCTAGCGCATCGCCCGCGCGAGGGCGAGCACGTGATCGCCGATGGAGCCGCGCCAGCACAGATAGTCGTGACCGCCCGGATATTCGAGGTAATCGAAAGAATAGCCTTTGGCGCGCAGCACGTCGCGAAACTGGCGGTTGGCGGCGAGCAAGCTGGGGGCGCCGTCTTCCGCTGGCGCATCTTCGAGCGTGCCGACATCCAGCGCGAAGCGCACCGGCAAACGCGGGCTTTCCTCGTATTGCCGCACGATCCATCCATAGTCGCTGGCGTCGTCAGGTCGCATCTCGAAATAGCCGGATTGCGCGATGACGTTGCCGAAGACATCGGGCCTGCGCAGTGCGGCAAAAGCTGAGGTCAGACCGCCGGCGCTGGCGCCGCTCACGATCGTCCGCGCGGGGTCGCTGGTGACGTTGAATTGCTCGCGCGCCCACGGCATCAGCTCGGCGGTCAGAAAGTCGAGAAACGGCGGATAGCACATCAGCTCGCGCAGGCGATCATCACGATTGAGGCTATCGACAAAGATGCCCACCAGCGGGCGCGCATGGCCGATCGCTTGCAGGTTGTCGAGAATCGCCGGCATGGGAATCGATTTGAGCAGCGCCCGCCCGTCGAATCCAACGAACACGGCATATGGCTCGCCTGCCGCGTCAAAGCCTGGCGGCAGATAGATCCATACGCGCCGCTCGTTGCCGAGCTTCTCACTCACCACGCGGCGCATCGTCACCCGGCCCGACGGCACGCCCGGTCGCGGCGCGATCCACGGCTGGGGCGGTGCCGCCGGCAGCGCGAAAGACGACGTGGGCGCCACCTCTTTGTCGGGGTCCTGGTCCTCGCTCATCATGCCGCGTGGCACCACGAACGGAAAGCGATTGAGCGGATCGCGCCGCCAGTTGGCCGTGGGGTTTTGCACCGTGGGGGCCAGCTCAGGGTCAAGCATGGGATCGTTGGGCGAGAGGATGTAAAAGGAGCGCAGGTCGATCGGCGCCTGGTAGGTGATATACCACACGTCTGTATCAGCCAGCGGCTTCATCTGATCCCGCGCTTGATCGACGCCGCCGAGGCTGCTGACGACGAGCACGCTTTTGGTCGTGGGGTCGCCGCGCCAGAGGAATGTCACCCAGACGCGGCTGGGGTCGCCCGCCACCGGCTCGACGAGCGGCGTGCCCCGCGCCTCGATCTCTTGCCAAAAGGCCGCCAGGGCCGACACCACGCCCGCTCGTAACTGCTCTCGCAACGCGATCAATCGCGGGCTGCGGATTATTTCCTCGCTCGTCATCCGCGATGCTCCTTTGCTCAATAGGCCGGTGAGCCGACGAGCGGCACCGAGGGCGTCGCCCACACGGCGAAGTCGCTATAACTCACGCTGGCCTCGCCCGAGGCTATCCCAAAGACGCCGCGCGCGGGCAGGATGTTCCCGCTCGACGTGAGGCTACCCTCGCAGCAGCTCGATCCCCTGGCGCAGGCGATCGAGGCTGCGCTCGCGACCGAGCACGGCCATCGTCTCGAAAAGCGGCGGCGTCTCTTTGCGCCCCGTCACGGCCACGCGCACGCCCATGAAAAGCGGCCCCGGCTTCAGGCCCAGCTCTTCGGCGAGGGCGCGCATCGGCGCCTCCATCTGGTGCGGATCCCACTCCGGCAGGCTTGAGAGCAGGTCATGCGCGCGCTCGAGGGCGCTGCGCGCGCCAGCGGCGTCAAGCCCCTTGCCAATGAGCATTTCCGCCGGGTAGTCAAGCCGCTCGCTGAAAAAGAACGACGTCAGCGCCGCCGCGGCGGCCCGCGGCTTCCTGCGCG
>VFSW01003370.1_pt1 | contig 23987 bp, 31 predicted proteins | sample 5358111 | NCBI WGS metagenome assembly VFSW01 (sample SAMN11554181, study PRJNA540505) | mine drainage metagenome | isolation source: sediment from site ElyBrook_90M | place: USA: Ely Copper Mine, Vershire, VT | collected 2017
CCCTTTTTCTTTGCGTCTTCCTTTTTTTTTTTTTTTCCTCTCCGCGCCGCCTGGTCCGGCGGGCGGGGGGGGTGTCCCGCCCCCCCCCCCCCCCTTCCTTCACCCGAATCAGATGCCGGAGATCACTCCCCCTGCGCCACACGCCCAGATCAGGCCGCGTCCGCCTCGGAAGCCACGGTTTCGGGCCGAGGGCCGCTATCCTGTCCCTTGGCGGACGGGTCGCGGTCCACCAGCTCGATCACGGCCATGCTGGCGGCGTCGCCATGTCGCACGCCGGCTTTCAGCACCCGCGTATAGCCGCCGGCGCGGGCCTTGTAGCGATCGGCCAGAGTGCCGAACAATTTGGCCACGATCACATCGTCGCGCAGCTGGGCGTAGGCCTGCCGGCGCGCATGCAGTCCGCCACGCTTGCCCAGCGTGATCAGCTTCTCGGCCACCGGGCGCAGTTCCTTGGCCTTGGGCAGGGTCGTGGTGATCTGCTCGTGCTTGATCAGCGCGGTGGCCATGTTGCGGAACATCGCCAGCCGGTGGCTGGACGTGACGCCGAGCTTCCGCCCGGCTACCCCGTGACGCATGGTGGTCTCTCCCTCAGAACGGCTCTTCCAGGCGCTTGGCCAGGTCCTCGATGTTTTCCGGCGGCCAGCCCGACACGGTCATGCCGAGCGACAGCCCCATCACGGTCAGCACTTCCTTGATCTCGTTCAGGGATTTGCGGCCGAAATTGGGGGTGCGCAGCATTTCCTGCTCGGATTTCTGCACCAGGTCGCCGATATAGACGATGTTGTCGTTCTTCAGGCAGTTCGCGCTGCGAACCGACAATTCCAGCTCGTCCACCTTGCGCAGCAGGTTGCGGTTGAACGGCAGGTCGTCCTGCGGCTCGTCGTGGCGCAACTGCTGGGGTTCGTCGAAATTGATGAACAGCGCCAGCTGGTCCTGCAGGATCCGCGCCGCCAGAGCCACCGAATCCTCGGGCGTCACGGCGCCGTTGGTTTCCACCGTCAGCAGCAGCCGGTCGTAATCCGTGCGCTGGCCGACGCGCGTCGGTTCCACCTTGTAGGACACCCGCCGCACCGGCGAGTAGATGGCATCGACCGGGATCAGCCCGATCGGCGCGTCTTCCGGCCGGTTGGCGCTCGAGGGCACGTAGCCGCGGCCGAGTTCGACGGTGAATTCCATGCCCAGCTTCACGCCGTCATCGAGCGTGCACAGCACCAGGTCGCGATTCATGATCTCGATGTCGTGGCCGGCCTGGATCTGCCCGGCCCGCACCTCGCCCGGGCCGGTCGCGGTCAGCGTCATCCGCTTCGGGCCCTCGCCATGCATCCGCAGAGCGAGCTGCTTGATGTTCAGCACGATGTCGGTCACGTCCTCGCGCACGCCGGGGATGCTGCTGAATTCATGCAGCACGCCGTCGATCTGCACCGAGGTCACGGCTGCGCCCTGCAGCGAGGACAGCAGGATGCGCCGGATCGCGTTACCCAGCGTCATCCCGAAGCCGCGCTCCAGCGGCTCGGCGATCACGGTCGCAACGCGCAGCGGCTCGGCGCCGGGCTCGACCTCCAGCTTCTCCGGCTTGATCAGCGTCTGCCAGTTCTTCTGTATGACCATGATGGGCCTCGCTATCAAATAGACAGGCCGGCGCCCGGATGGCGCCGGCGGAATGAAGCGCCGTCAGTGAATCAGACGCGGCGGCGCTTGCGCGGGCGGCAGCCGTTATGGGGAATGGGGGTGGTGTCGCGGATCGCGCTGATCGCGAAGCCGACCGTCTGCAGCGCCCGCAATGCGCTCTCGCGTCCCGAGCCCGGGCCGCTCACCTCGATCTCCAGCGTCTCCATGCCGTGCTCGCGGGCCTTCTTGCCGGCATCCTCGGCCGCCACCTGCGCGGCATAAGGGGTCGATTTGCGGCTGCCCTTGAAGCCCTGGCTGCCCGAGGACGACCAGGCGATGGTGTTGCCCTGCGCGTCGGTGATGGTGATCATGGTGTTGTTGAACGTCGCCGCGACATGCGCGACGCCCGAGGTGATGTTCTTGCGCTCCTTGCGGCGGGTGCGCGCGGCTGGCTTGGCCATCGATCGGTGATCCTGTCTGGTGCTTGGGTGGCGGCGGACCGCGCGGCTCTGGACGAAGGCTACTTGGTGACCTTCTTCTTGCCGGCGATCGCCACCGCCTTGCCCTTGCGGGTGCGCGCGTTGGTATGGGTGCGCTGGCCGCGCACCGGCAGGCCGCGACGATGGCGCAGGCCGCGATAGCAGCCCAGATCCATCAGCCGCTTGATGTTCATCGCCACTTCGCGGCGCAGATCGCCTTCCACCCGGAAGTCGCGATCGATCAGTTCGCGGATCCGCAGGATTTCCTCGTCGGTCAGCTGGTTCACCCGCCGCTCGGCCGGGATGTGCAGCTTCTCGCAGATCTGCTGGGCCTTGGTCGGACCGATGCCGTAAATATAGCGCAGGCTGATCGTCACCCGCTTGTTGGTCGGGATGTTCACGCCGGCAATACGCGCCACGCCTGTCTCTCCTGATCGCCCCGGTGTCTTGCACCGGCCGCACCACGCCCCGAAAGGCAACAGCGGGGCGCCCGCCTGGAGACGGGAACGCCCCGAGAATTACGCAGGAAACCGAACCGCCTCGGCAGCCGGAGCGGCGGTATAGAGCGTTGATTGACCCGGAGTCAATGCAGCCGGATCAATTTTCCGTGAGCATCCCTGGCACGCCCGCGGTCCGTCACCCCATGGCCCGTCACCCCAAGGCCCGTCACGAGGCGACGCGTTGTGGCAGAACCGCAGCGATCTGCTGCGCCACCTCGTCCATCGTCGCCATGCCATCGACCGTCTTCAGCCGGCCCCGGGCGGCGTAATAGGGCAGCAGCGGCGCGGTCTGCCGATGATAGGCATCGAGCCTGGCGATGACCGTCTCACGGTTGTCATCGGCCCGCCGCGTGAAGCTGGTGCCGGCGCACACGTCGCACACGCCTGCCACGACGGTCGGCTTGAAGCTGTCGTGATAGCCGGCGCCACAGGAGGCGCAGGTGAACCGCCCGGCGATGCGTTCCACCAGCTTCGCATCGTCCACCCGCAATTCCACCACGGCGTCCAGATCGAGCCCCTTCGCCGCCAGCAACGCATCCAGCGCCTCGGCCTGAGGCACCGTGCGGGGGAAGCCATCCAGGATGAAGCCGTTGGCGCAGTCCGCCCGTTCCACCCGCGCGCCCAGCATGCGGATGATGATCTCGTCGGACACCAGCTGGCCGGCTTCCATCACCGCCTTGGCCAGTTGGCCGACATCGCTGCCGGCCGCGACCTCGGCACGCAGCATGTCCCCGGTCGAGATCTGCGCCAGGCCGAACTGATCGGACAGACGCTTGGCCTGAGTCCCCTTGCCCGCCCCCGGCGGCCCCAGAAGGATCAGATTCATCTGCCCCGGCCCTTGACGCGGGATTTGCGGATCAGCCCTTCGTACTGGTGCGCCAGCAGATGCGACTGGATCTGGGTGATGGTGTCCATCGTGACGGAGACGATGATCAGCAGGCTGGTGCCGCCGAAATAGAACGGCACGCCATAATGGCTGATCAGGATCTCGGGCAGCAGACAGACCGCGACCAGATAGAGAGCGCCGATCGTGGTCAGCCGCGTCAGCACATAGTCGAAATAATCCGCGGTGGCCGAGCCGGGCCGGATGCCGGGGATGAACCCGCCATATTTCTTCAGGTTGTCCGCTGTCTCCTGCGGGTTGAACACCACGGCGGTGTAGAAATAGGAGAAGAAGATGATCAGACCGGCATAGAGCGCGATATAGGCCGGCTGGCCGTGGCCCAGGACCTGCGCGACCCAGCCGAGCCAGCTATTGCCGCTGGCGGCCGAGGAGAACCCGGCGACGGTCGCCGGGATCAGCAGCAGCGAGCTCGCGAAGATCGGCGGGATCACGCCGGAGGTGTTGATCTTCAGCGGCATGTGGGTGGAGTCGCCACCGAACATCCGGTTGCCCACCTGGCGCTTGGGATACTGGATCACGATCCGGCGCTGGGCGCGCTCCATGAACACGACGAAGCCGATCACCACCACCGCCAGCAGCACGAACACCAGGATGAAGATCGGCGACAGCGCGCCGGTGCGGCCCATCTCCAGAAGGTTGGCCAGCGCATGCGGCATGCTGGCGACGATGCCGGAGAAAATGATCAGGCTGATCCCGTTGCCCACCCCGCGCGCGGTGATCTGCTCGCCCAGCCACATCAGGAACATCGTGCCGCCGACCAGCGAGATCATGCAGGAAAAGCGGAAGAACATCCCTGGATCGATCACCGCCGCGCCGAGCGGCCCGCGCATGCTCTCGAGCCCGATCGAGATCCCGTAGGACTGGACCAGCGCGATCAACACGGTCAGGTAGCGGGTATACTGGTTCAGCTTCTTGCGGCCCTGCTCGCCCTCTTTCTTGAGGGTTTCCAGCGCCGGTAGCGCCGCCGAGAGCAGCTGCACGATGATGCTGGCGCTGATATAGGGCATGATGTTCAGCGCGAAGATGGTCATCCGCCGGAGCGCGCCGCCGGTGAACATGTCGAACATGCCCAGAATGCCGGCGCCATTCTGGGTCATCATCTGGCCCATGACCGCGGCATCGACGCCGGGCACCGGAATATAGGTCCCCACCCGGTAGACGATCAGCGCGGCCAGGGTGAACCAGATGCGCTTCTTGAGCTCGGTGGCCTTGGAGAGCACCCCGAGATTGAGATTGGCAGCAAGCTGCTCGGCCGCCGAGGCCATGCGCATTTCCCCATCATCAGAACGGCGCCATCCGGGTTAACAGACGGCGCCGTCCACGTTCAAACCATCTTGCCGCCGGCCGGGGAAGGGTGGCAAGGCCAATCGGCCCGGCCAGTGCGCCCCAGGCGCGCGCCGGGGAGCCCCGGACCCGCTAGGCGTCCGGCTGCGCCGCCGCCGCCGGCAGCGTCACCACCCCGCCCGCCTGTTCCACCGCGACCTTCGCCGCGGCCGAGGCGCCGGAAACGCTGATCCTGACCGCCCGGGTGATCGTCCCGCCGGCCAGCAGCCGCACCCCCGACATCTTGCGCTCGCGCACCAGGCCGGCCGCATGCAGCATCGCTTCGGTGATCTCGGCGGCGCCGTCGATCCGGCCCTCGGCGATCGCCCGGTCCAGCGTGCCCAGATTGAGCGGCGCATAGACCTTGCGGAAATGGTTGACGAAGCCCCGCTTGGGCAACCGCCGGTAGATCGGCAGCTGGCCGCCCTCGAACCCGTTCAGCGCCACGCCCTCGCGCGCCTTCTGGCCCTTGACGCCCTTGCCGGAGGTCTTGCCCTTGCCCGATCCGATGCCGCGGCCGAGCCGCTTGGACTTCAGATGCGCGCCGGCATTGTCGCGCAGTTCGTTCAGCTTCATCCGACAGTCTCCACCCGCAGCAGATGCGCCACCTTGCGGATCATGCCGCGCACCGAGGGGGTATCCTCAAGCTCGCGGGTGCGGCGCAGCTTGTTGAGCCCCAACCCGATCAGCGTTTCCTTCTGGCCGGGCTTACGCCCCAGCGCCGAGGCGATCTGCGTCACCCGCACCTTGCCCTCAGCCGGCATCGGTCGCCTCCTGCGCCGGCGTGGCATCGCGGCGGCCGAGCAGATCGGATACCTTCTTGCCGCGGCGGGAAGCCACCGAACGCGGGCTCGCGCACTGCGCCAGCGCCGCGAAGGTCGCCTTCACCATGTTGTGCGGGTTGCGGCTGCCCAGGCTCTTGGCCACCACATCGCCGATCCCCAGCGTCTCGAACACCGCGCGCAGCGGCCCGCCGGCGATGATGCCGGTGCCCGCCGAGGCCGAGCGCAGGATCACGTCGCCCGCGCCGAAGCGGCCATGCACATCGTGATGCAGCGTGCGGCCTTCCTTCATCGGCACGCGGATCATGCCGCGCCTGGCCCGCTCGGTCGCCTTGCGGATCGCCTCGGGCACCTCGCGCGCTTTGCCGGCGCCATAGCCCACGCGGCCCTTCTGATCACCCACCACCACCAGCGCGGCGAAGGCGAAGCGGCGGCCACCTTTCACCACCTTGGCGACGCGGTTGATGGTGACCAGCTTATCGATGATCTCGTCGCCGCCATCGTGGCCGCGGTCCCGGTCGCGATCGCGCCGGCCGCCCTCACGTGCTTCCCGTGCCATGCCGAATTCCCCTAGAACGCCAGCCCGCCCTCGCGGGCGGCTTCGGCCAGCGCCTTGACGCGACCATGATAGATATACGACCCGCGATCGAACACCACGGCACTGACCCCGGCAGCGAGAGCCCGTTCGGCGACCAGCTTGCCCACGGCCTCCGCCGCCGCCTTGTCAGCGCCGGTCCGCAGCGCCTCGCGCAGCGCCTTGTCGAGCGAGGACGCGGCGGCCAGCGTACGGCCGCCGACATCGTCGATCACCTGGGCATAGATGTGCTTGCCCGACCGGAACACCGACAACCGCGGCCGGCCGCCGGCCTTGTGCCGCAACTGATAGCGCAGGCGCTCACGCCGGCGCTCGCGCAGATCCTGGTTCGCGCTCATGCTACTTCTTCTTGCCTTCCTTGCGGCGGATCGTCTCGGTCGTGTAACGCACGCCCTTGCCCTTGTAAGGCTCGGGCGGGCGATAGGCGCGAATCTCCGAGGCGACCTGACCGACCAGCCGCTTGTCCACGCCCGCAACCTTGATCGTGGTCGGCTTCTCGCAGGTGATCTGGATCCCCTCGGGGATCGGATAGATCACGTCATGGGAGAAGCCGAGATTGACCACCAGCGTCCGCCCCTGCACCGCGGCGCGATAGCCGGTGCCGGTGATCTCCATCGTCTTCTCGAAGCCGGTGGACACCCCCCGCACCATGCTGGCGGCCAGCGCCCGCGTGGTGCCCCACATCATCCGCGCCCGCGCCGCCGTGCCGCGCGGGGAGACGGTGATCTTGCCGTCCTCCACCACCGCATCGACATGCTCGGTCAGCGCGAGGCTGAGTTCGCCCAGTTTGCCCTTGGCCGAGAGGATGCGGCCGACCACCGCAACCTGCACGCCCGGAGGGATCTCCACGGGATATTTCCCGACCCGCGACATTGCCCGATCTCCGTCAGAACACGCGGCAGAGCACTTCGCCGCCGACATTGGCGGCGCGTGCCTCGGCATCGCTCATCACCCCGCGGGGCGTGGACAGGATCGAGATGCCGAGCCCGGCATAGACCCGCGGCAGGTCCTTGATCCCCGAATAGATCCGCCGCCCAGGCTTGGAGACCCGCGTGATCTCCTTGATCACCGGCTCGCCCTCGGCATATTTCAGCTCGATGCGCAGCTGGGCCACGCCGGGGCGCAGCTCCTCGGCGGCGAAGCCGCGGATATAGCCCTCGCGCTTGAGCACATCCAGCACATTGGCCCGCAGCCTGGAGGCAGGAGCCACGCAATTGGCGTGGCGCGAGCGCTGCGCATTGCGGATACGCGTCAGCATATCGCCCAGCGGATCGGACATCGACATGTTCGCGTTCCCTACCAGCTCGCCTTGGCCATGCCGGGGATCTGCCCGGCACCGGCGAGGTCGCGCAACGCGATGCGGCACAGCTTGAACTTGCGGTAGTTCCCCCGCGCGCGGCCGGTCAGCGCGCAGCGCAGCCGCACCCGGTTGGCCGCGCCGTTGCGCGGCAGCTCGGCCAGCTTCATCGAGGCGTTGAACCGCTCCTCCACCGGCAGGGTGCGGTCCATCACCAGCGCCTTCAGCGTGGCGCGCTTGGATTTGTCACGGGCCGCCATGCGCTCGCGCTTGACATTCCGGTTTACCGCAGACGTCTTGGCCATATGCTCTTTACCTCCGGAACCTGCCGGGAACATGCCCCCGGCGGTCTTCCAACCTGTCTCGTGTTCGGCAACGCCCGGTCACCTCGGGGAAGCCCGGCTTCCCCGAAGCCACCGGATTCAGGCGGCAAACGGAATGTCGAACGCCTTCAGCAGCGCCTTCGCCTCGGCATCCGTGCGCGCCGTGGTCACGAAGACGATGTCCATGCCGCGGATCGTGTCCACCCGGTCGTAGTTGATCTCCGGGAAGATGATCTGCTCCTTCAACCCCATCGCGAAATTGCCGCGCCCGTCGAAGCCCTTGCTGCCGATGCCACGGAAATCGCGCACCCGCGGCAGAGCAATCGTCACCAGACGGTCGAGGAATTCGTACATCCGCGCCTTGCGCAGCGTCACCTTGCAGCCGATCGGCAGTCCGGCACGGATCTTGAAGCCGGCGATCGCCTTCTTGGCCAGCGTCTTGACCGGGCGCTGGCCGCTGATCTGTGCGAGCTCCGCGACCGCGGCATCCAGCTTCTTCTGGTCGCCGGCCGCCTCACCCACGCCCATGTTGATGACGATCTTCTCGAGCCGCGGCACCTGCATCACATTCTGATAGCCGAACTGCTCGCGCAACGCCGAGCGCACCTGATCGTGGTAGCGCCGCTGCAGCCGTGGCATCTCCCCCGCCGAGGCCTGTGGCGTCGCATCCACCGGCCCCATCGAGGCAACCTTGCCGCCGGCGCGAACCTCGGCCTTGCTGTTCGGCTTGCCGGCACCCTGGCCGCCCTGGCCCCGCGCCGCGGCGCCGCCGCCCTTGGCACCACCTTTCGCTCCGCCCTTGGCGCCTGCCTTGGCCGAGCCGCCCTTCGCCGCGGCCCCCTTCTTGGCACCGCCCTTGCTGTCGCTCATTGCGGCCCCCTCAGCTCTCGATCACCTGGCCGGTGGCTTTCGCCACCCGCACCTTCCGCCCACCCTCCAGCACCCGGAAGCCCACCCGCGTGCGCTTCTCGCTGGCCGGATCGACCAGCATCAGGTTGGAGAGATGAATGCTCGCCTCACGCGACACGATCCCACCCGGCTGGTTCATGCCGGCCGGCTTGGTGTGGCGCTTGGCGATGTTCACGCCCTGCACCACGGCGCGATCATCCTTCGGCGCGACGCTCAGCACCTCGCCGCGCTTGCCCTTGTCGGCGCCGCTGATCACCTCGACGCGGTCGCCCTTGCGAATCCTGGCTGCCATGGCGCTACAGCACCTCCGGCGCGAGAGAGATGATCTTCATGAACTTCCGCCCGCGCAGCTCGCGCACCACCGGGCCGAAGATGCGGGTGCCGATCGGCTCCTGCTGCTTGTTGATCAGCACCGCCGCGTTGCGGTCGAAGCGGATGGCGCTGCCATCGGCCCGGCGCACCGGAAAGCTGGTGCGCACGATCACCGCCTGGTGCACGTCGCCCTTCTTCACCTTGCCGCGCGGGATCGCCTCCTTGACGGAGACCACGATCACATCGCCCACCGACGCCGTCTTGCGCTTCGACCCGCCCAGCACCTTGATGCACTGCACGCGCCTGGCGCCGGAATTGTCGGCGACCTCCAGGTTGGTCTCGACCGAAATCATCGCTCTTCCCCTGGCTCAGCCGGCAGCAGGCGCGGCGACAGCGGCCGCCGGCGCATCGGCGCCCGCCGCCAGCGCATCGCCATTGCGCGCGACCACCAGCCATGTCTTGCGCTTGCTGATGGGCCGGCATTCCTCGATGCGGACCACGTCGCCGACATGGCACAGATTGGCCTCGTCATGCGCCGCGTATTTCTTCGAACGGCGAATGAACTTCTTGTAGAGCGGATGCATCACCCGACGATCGACAAGCACCGTCACGGTCTTGTCCATCTTGTCGCTGGTCACCCGCCCGGTCAGCACGCGCCTCGGCATCGCCCCGCCCCTCTCAGCTCTTCGCGGCGGAGGTGGTCTTCTCCGCCAGGATCGTCTTCACCCGCGCGATATCGCGCCGCACCGTCCGCACCCGCGCTGTGCCTTCCTGCTGGCCGGTGGCCCGCTGGAACCGCATGTTGAACTGCTCCTTGCGCAGATCGAGCAGCAGGGAACCGAGTTCATCCGGCGTCTTGGCCCGCACATCCGCGGGCTTGTTCGTGCTCTTGGCCATCGCGCTCACGCCTCGCCCATGCGGGTGATGAACTTGGTGCGGATCGGCAGCTTGGCCGCGCCGAGCGTCAGCGCCTCGCGCGCCAGATCCGCCGGCACGCCATCGATCTCGAACATGATCCGCCCGGGCTTGACCCGGCAGACCCAGAATTCCGGGCTGCCCTTGCCCGAGCCCATGCGCACCTCGGCCGGCTTGATCGAGACCGGCACGTCCGGGAAGATGCGGATCCACACCCGCCCGGCGCGCTTCATGGCGCGGGTGATGGCGCGGCGGGCGCTTTCGATCTGCCGCGCGGTCACCCGCTCGGGCTCCAGCGCCTTCAGGCCGAAGGCGCCGAAATTCAGCGCCGTGCCGCCCTTGGCCAGGCCATGGATGCGGCCCTTATGGGCCTTGCGATATTTGGTGCGCTTGGGAGAGAGCATCGTCTGAGGTCCTTGTCGCGCCGGTTACCGCTGCGGCGCCTGCTCGGCGGCACGGCGATCCTGGGCCAGCGGGTCGCGGGCCAGAATCTCGCCCTTGAACACCCACACCTTCACGCCGCAGGTGCCATAGGTGGTCTTGGCGGTCGCCGTCCCGTAATCGATATCGGCGCGCAGCGTGTGCAGCGGCACCCGCCCCTCGCGATACCATTCCACGCGGGCGATCTCCGCCCCGCCCAGCCGGCCGCCGCAATTGATGCGGATGCCCTGGGCGCCGAGCCGCATCGCCGACTGCACCGCCCGCTTCATCGCCCGGCGGAACGCGACCCGCCGCTCCAGCTGCTGGGCGATGTTCTCGGCCACCAGCACGGCGTCGATCTCGGGCTTGCGGATCTCGACGATGTTCAGCGACACCTCGGAGCCGGCCATCTTCGCCAGGCTCTTGCGCAGCACCTCGATGTCCTGGCCCTTCTTGCCGATCACCACACCGGGCCGCGCCGCATAGATCGTCACCCGCGGCTTCTTGGCCGGGCGCTCGATCACCACCCGCGACACCCCGGCGCCCGACAGCTTGGTGCGCAGATGGGTGCGCAGCTTCAGGTCCTCGTGCAGCAGCTTGGCATAGTCGGTGCCGGCGTACCAGCGGCTGTCCCAGGTGCGGTTGATGCCGAGCCGCAGCCCGATCGGATTGACCTTGTGACCCATTATGCGGCCTCCCCGGCCAGTTCCGACGGCTTGTCGGCCGCGCGCTCGGACACGACGATGGTCAGGTGGCTGAACCATTTCTCCACCTGCGACGCACGGCCGCGCCCGCGGGCGTGGAAGCGCTTCATCACCACCGCGCGCCCGACATCGGCACGGGTGACCACCAGCCGGTCGACATCGAGCTGGTGGTTGTTCTCGGCATTGGCGATCGCACTCTCGAGCGCCTTGCGGACATCGTGGGCGATGCGCCGCTTGCTGAAGGTCAGCCTGGCCACCGCCTGCGACGCCGGCAGGTTGCGGATCAGACCCGCCACCAGGTTGAGCTTGCGCGGCGAGACCCGGAGGTTGCGCACCACCGACTTGGCCTCGGTGTCCTCGAGCATGCGCGGATGGTTCGGCTTGCTCATCTCAGCCCCGCTTCGCCTTCTTGTCGGCCGAATGGCCATGGAAGGTCCGGGTCGGCGAGAACTCGCCGAACTTGTGGCCCACCATGTTCTCGGTCACCTGCACCGGCAGGAATTTGTGGCCATTATAGACGCCGAAGGTCAGGCCCACGAATTGCGGCAGGATGGTCGAGCGGCGCGACCAGATCTTGATGATCTCGTTGCGCGCCGACGCCCGCGCGGTTTCGGCCTTCTTCAGCATGTACCCGTCGACGAACGGGCCTTTCCAGACGGAGCGCGTCATGGTCTCACTTGCCCTTGTTGCGGCGGCGGATGATCAGCTGATCGGTCCGCTTGTTGCTGCGGGTCTTGTACCCCTTGGTCGGCACGCCCCAGGGCGTGACCGGATGCCGCCCGCCCGAAGTACGACCCTCGCCACCGCCATGGGGGTGATCGACCGGGTTCATCACCACGCCGCGGTTATGCGGCCGGAAGCCCATCCAGCGCATCCGTCCGGCCTTGCCGAAGGACTGGTTGGAATTGTCCGGGTTCGAGACTGCGCCGATGCTGGCCATGCATTCCGACCGCACGACGCGCAGCTCGCCCGATTTCAGCTTGATCTGCGCATAGCCCGAATCCTTGCCCACCAGCTGGGCGAAGGTGCCGGCGGCCCGCGCGATCTTGCCACCCGCGCCGGGTTTCAGCTCGATATTGTGCACGATCGTGCCCACGGGGATCGCCGCCAGCGGCATCGCATTGCCGGGCTTGATATCGACCCGCTGCCCGGACACGACGGTATCGCCCGCCTTCAGCCGCTGCGGCGCCAGGATATAGGCCAGCTCCCCGTCGCGGTACTTCAGCAGCGCGATGAAGGCGGTGCGGTTGGGATCGTATTCCAGCCGCTCCACCACCGCCGGCACATCGGCCTTGCGCCGCTTGAAATCGATCAGCCGGTAGCTCTGCTTGTGGCCGCCGCCGCGGAAGCGGCTGGTGATGCGCCCGTGATTGTTGCGCCCGCCGGTCGCGCTCAGCCCTTTGGTCAGGCCCTTGACGGGCTTGCCCTTCCACAGAGCGGAACGGTCGATCAGCACCGTGCCGCGCAGGCTGGCGGTGACGGGCTTGAACTGTTTCAGTGCCATGAGCCGACCCCCGCGCTACGCCAGGCCGGTCGAGAGGTCGATGGACTGCCCCTCGGCCAGGCGCACGAACGCCTTTTTCACATCGGAACGCTGCCCCGGACGGCCCTTGAACCGCTTGGTCTTGCCCTTGGCCACCAGCGTGTTCACGCCCAGCACCTTCACGCCGAACAAGCCCTCGACCGCGGCCTTGATCTCCGGCTTGCTGGCCTCGAGCGCCACCCGGAACACCACCTGGTTGCGTTCGGACAGCGCCGTCGCCTTCTCGGTCACGACCGGGGCGCGGATGATCTGATACATCGACTCCCGCGAGAGCACCGGCTTGCGCCTGGTCTTGGTCCCGCTCATGCCAGCCGCTCCTTCAGGCTCTCGACCCCGGCGGCGGTGATCGCCAGCACATCGTGGTTGAGGATGTCGTAGACATTGGCGCCGATGCAGGGCAGCACGTCGATGCCGGGCAGATTGCGGCTGGCGCGCAGGAAGCCCTCGTCCACCGCGGCATCCACCACCAGCGCCGACCGCCAGCCCAGCACTTTCAGCTTCGCGGCCAGAGCCTGCGTCTTGCCGTCGGCCGCGGCGGCGTCCAGCACCACCAGCTTGCCTTCGGCATGCTTCTGCGACAGCGCCGAGATCAGCCCCAGCCGACGCACCTTCTTCGGCAGGTCGAAGCCGTGGTCGCGCACCACCGGCCCGTGCACCACACCGCCGGTGCGGAACTGCGGCGAACGCAGGCTGCCCTGGCGGGCATTGCCGGTGCCCTTCTGCTTGTAGGGCTTCTTGGTGGTGCCCGACACCTCGCCCATGCCCTTGGTCCGGTGAGTGCCGGCGCGGCGCTTGGCCAGCTGCCAGTTGACCACGCGGGCCATGATGTCTGGCCGCGGCGTCGCCGCGAACAGCGCATCCGGCAGTTCGACCGATCCGGCCGGCGCGTTGTCGAGCGTGGTGATCCCGATCTGCATCGTCCCGTTCCTCAGCCGGCCAGCGCGGCCGGATAGGGCGCATCCGCCGGACGCGCCCGCTTCACCGCATCGCGCACCAGCACGAAGCCGCCTTTCGCCCCGGGCACCGCGCCCTCGATCATCAGCAGCCCGCGCTCGGCATCCACCGCCGCGACCGCCAGATTGAGCGTGGTCACCCGCTCGCCGCCGAGATGCCCGGCCATCTTCTTGTTCTTGAAGGTCTTGCCGGGATCCTGGCGGTTACCGGTGGACCCGTGGCTGCGGTGGCTGACCGACACGCCGTGGCTCGCCTCCAGGCCGCGGAAGTTCCAGCGCTTCATCGCGCCGGCGAAGCCCTTGCCCTTGGTGGTGCCGCAGACATCGACCTTCTGGCCGACCACGAAATGCGCCGCCGACAGGCCCGCCCCAGGCTCCAGCAACGCATCCGCCGCCACCCGGAACTCGACCAGGCGCTGCTTCGGCTCCACCTTGGCCCGGGCGAAGTGACCCTTGTTGGGCTTGGAGACGTTCTTGACCTTGGCCTTGCCCCAGCCGAGCTGCACGGCGTTGTAGCCGTCCTTCTCCACCGTGCGCGCGGCCACCACCTGCACCTGGTCGAGATGCAGCACGGTGACCGGCACATGGCTGCCGTCATCCTTGAACAGCCGGGTCATCCCCAGCTTCTTTGCCAGCAATCCGGTGCGCATCTTTCTGGCCTTACAGCTTGATCTCGACATCCACGCCGGCGGCGAGGTCGAGCTTCATCAGCGCGTCCACCGTCTGCGGCGTGGGTTCGACGATATCGAGCAGCCGCCGGTGAGTGCGGATCTCGAACTGTTCACGGCTCTTCTTGTCGACATGCGGGCTGCGATTGACGGTGAACCGCTCGATATGCGTCGGCAGCGGGATCGGCCCGCGCACCCTGGCACCCGTACGCTTGGCCGTGTTGACGATCTCCTTCGTGCTGTTGTCGAGCACGCGATGATCGTACGCCTTCAGGCGTATGCGGATGTTCTGGTTGTCCATCGTCTAACTTTCCAGGGTGAGCGTGCGTCGATCAGGCGACGATCTTGGCGACGACGCCGGCGCCGACTGTCCGACCACCTTCGCGGATGGCGAAACGCAGCCCCTCATCCATCGCGATCGGCGCGATCAGCTCCACGTCCATCGACACGTTGTCCCCGGGCATCACCATCTCGGTGCCCTCGGGCAACTGCACCACGCCGGTGACATCGGTGGTGCGGAAGTAGAATTGCGGCCGGTAGTTGGTGAAGAACGGCGTATGGCGGCCGCCTTCCTCCTTGGTCAGCACATAGGCCTCGGCCTTGAACTTGGTGTGCGGGGTGATGCTGCCGGGCTTGGCCAGAACCTGGCCGCGCTCGACATCCTCGCGCTTGGTGCCGCGCAGCAGGGCGCCGATATTATCGCCCGCCTGTCCGCGATCCAGCAGCTTGCGGAACATCTCCACGCCCGTGACGATGGTCTTCACGGTGTCCTTGATGCCGACGATCTCGACCTCGTCGCCGACATTCACCACGCCGCGCTCGACGCGCCCGGTCACCACCGTGCCGCGGCCGGAGATCGAGAACACGTCCTCGATCGGCATCAGGAACGGCCGGTCCATCGCCCGCTCGGGCTGCGGAATATAGGCATCCACCGCCGCCATCAGCTTCAGCACTGCCTGCTCGCCCAGCTCGGGCTGCTTGTCTTCCAGCGCGCACAGCGCCGAGCCCTTGATGATGGGAATGTCATCACCGGGGAACTGGTAGGAGGAGAGCAGCTCGCGCACCTCCATCTCGACCAGTTCCAGCAGCTCGGGGTCATCGACCATGTCGACCTTGTTGAGGAACACCACCAGCGCCGGCACGCCGACCTGGCGGGCGAGCAGGATGTGCTCGCGGGTCTGCGGCATCGGGCCATCGGCGGCGGAAACCACCAGGATGGCGCCGTCCATCTGCGCCGCGCCGGTGATCATGTTCTTCACGTAGTCGGCGTGACCCGGGCAATCCACATGGGCGTAGTGGCGGTTCTGGGTCTCGTACTCGACATGCGCGGTCGAGATCGTGATGCCGCGCGCGCGCTCCTCGGGGGCCTTGTCGATCTGGTCGTAGGCCGTGAACGTCGCCCCACCGGTCTTTGCCAGCACCTTGGTGATGGCCGCGGTCAGCGACGTCTTGCCATGGTCCACATGGCCGATCGTGCCGATGTTGCAGTGCGGCTTGTTCCGCTCGAATTTCGCCTTGGCCATCGTCGTCTTCTCCGTGTGTCCAGCTGGCCCGCGTCAGGAGACCGGGCGGTTTGGTCGGGCGGCTGCTGCCGGTAAGCTCGGGCTACCAGCGGTAATGGCTGAAGGCCTTGTTGGCCTCTGCCATGCGATGGGTGTCCTCGCGCTTCTTCACTGCCGCGCCGCGGTTGTTGACCGCGTCCAGCAGCTCGTTCGAAAGCCGGTCCTCCATCGTGTGCTCGCCCCGCTTGCGGGCGGCATCGATGATCCAGCGGATCGCCAGCGCCTGGCGCCGCTCGGTCCGCACCTCGACCGGCACCTGATAGGTGGCGCCGCCGACACGGCGGGAGCGCACTTCCACCGCCGGCTTCACGTTGTCGAGCGCCTCGTGGAACATGCGCACCGGATCGGCCGCAGCCCCACCGCGCTTCTTCATCACGTCCAGCGCCGAATAGACGATCCCCTCGGCAGCCGATTTCTTGCCGTCATACATCAGCGCGTTCATGAAACGCGTGACCACGATATCGCCGAACTTGGCATCCGGCAGGATCTCGCGCTTGACGGCGCGGCGGCGGCGGCTCATGCGGCGCTCCTCACTTCGGCCTCTTGGCGCCATACAGCGACCGGCGCTGGCGGCGCTTGGCGATGCCCTGCGTGTCCAGCACACCGCGCAGGATGTGGTAGCGCACGCCGGGAAGATCCTTCACGCGCCCGCCGCGGATCAGCACCACGCTGTGTTCCTGCAGGTTGTGACCTTCGCCGGGAATGTAGCTCACCACCTCGAACCCGTTGGTCAGCCGCACCTTCGCCACCTTGCGCAGCGCCGAGTTCGGCTTCTTCGGAGTCGTCGTATAGACGCGCGTGCATACGCCCCGCTTCTGCGGGCAGCCGGCCAGTGCCGGCACCGTGTTGCGGCTGCGGCGCGGTTCCCGCCCCTTGGCGATCAGCTGGTTGATGGTCGGCATGACCCTCTTTTCCGATCCTCAAAAATCCCACGGCGACCGCGCCTGGCCGTCTTCCACAGACAATTCCCGCAAGGCCTGGGACGGACCCAAACCTGCGGGGTTCGATCTGCCTGCGGCCTTGGCCCTCCGGCGGATCCGGAAGGCGGCGCCGCATGCTTTCGTGCCTGCAAACGACGACCGACCCGAGATGGCTTCCGGGACCGGCCGAGGGCGCGATACCTACGAGGCGGAACCGGGTTAGTCAAGCGCCCAATCGGCCTCAGGCCAGAGCGTTCGCGGGAGGCAGCCAGACGCAGGCCTCCGGCCCGGCTTTGAGCAACCCGTCCAAACCCGATCCGGAACCGGCAGCAGGGCGTTCCAAGCGAAAGGGCCAGGGGGGATGCCCCCCCCCTGGCCCTTCGCACCCAACGCCGCGGTCGGAGCGGGGCCTACTCCGCGGCGATGCCCCGCCCGGTGATCACCCGCTGCGGCTCGCGCCCCGAGGCGACGGCGCGCAGACGGTTCATCACCGCGCCAGTGCCGGCCGGGATCAGCCGGCCCACGATCACGTTCTCCTTCAGCCCCATCAGCGTATCGACCTTGCCGGCGGTCGCGGCCTCGGTCAGCACCCTGGTGGTCTCCTGGAAGCTCGCGGCGCTGATGAAGCTGTGGGTCTGCAGGCTGGCCTTGGTGATGCCCTGCAGCACCGGCATCGCCACCGCCGGCCGGTCGTCGGGGGCCAGCTTGGCCATCTCGCGGTCGAACTCCATCCGGTCCACCTGCTCCCCGGCCAGGTAGGTGGTATCGCCGGGCTCCAGGATCTCCACCTTCTGCAGCATCTGGCGGACGATCACCTCGATGTGCTTGTCGTTGATCTTCACGCCCTGCAGCCGGTAGACGTCCTGGATCTCGTTCACCAGGTAGTCCGACAGCGCCTCCACCCCCATCACCTTCAGAATGTCGTGCGGCACCCGGGGACCATCCACCAGCGGATCGCCACGGCGGACGAAATCGCCTTCCTGCACCGAGACGTGCTTGCCCTTCTGGATCAGGTATTCGGTCTCCTCACCGGTCTCGTCGTTCTTCACGATCACCCGGCGCTTGGCCTTGTAGTCCTTGCCGAACTCCACCCGCCCGTCGGTCTCGGCGATCACCGCGTGGTCCTTCGGCCGGCGCGCCTCGAACAATTCGGCCACGCGCGGCAGACCGCCGGTGATGTCGCGGGTCTTGCTGCCCTCGCGCGGGATGCGGGCCAGCACATCGCCGGCGGCGACCTGCGCGCCGTTATCGACCGAGAGGATCGAGTCGGGCGCCAGGAAGTAGCGGGCATCGGTGCCGTTGGGCAGGCGCACCACCTCGCCCCGCTCGTCCTTCAGCTGCAGCCGCGGCCGCAGATCGACCCCCTTGGACGCCTGCTTGTAGTCCACCACCACTTTCGAGGTGAGCCCGGTGACCTCGTCCATCCGCTCGACCAAGGTCACCCCCTCCAGCAGGTCGATATATTCGACCTTGCCGGCCCGCTCGGTGATGATCGGCAGGGTGTAGGGGTCCCATTCGGCGAGCTTCTGGGCACGGCCGACCTGCTGGCCCTCATCGACCAGCAGCCGCGCGCCGTAGGGCACCCGGAAGCGGGCGCGCTCGCGCCCCTTGTCGTCCACCAGCAGGATCTCGCAGTTGCGGCTCATCACCACCGGCGTGCCCTGGCTGTTCATCACGACGAAGCGGTTCTTCACCGTGACCGTGCCTTCATGGCTCGCCTCCACGCTCGACTGCTCGGCGCCGCGCTGCGCCGCCCCGCCGATATGGAAGGTCCGCATGGTGAGCTGCGTGCCCGGCTCGCCGATCGACTGAGCGGCGATCACGCCCACCGCCTCGCCGATATTCACCGTGGTGCCGCGCGCCAGGTCGCGGCCGTAGCAATGGCCGCACACCCCCACCTTGGCCTCGCAGGTCAGCACCGAGCGGATCTTCACCTGCTCCACCCCGGCCCGCTCGATCGCCTCGGCCGGCTCCTCCTCGATCAGCCGGTTGGCCGGGATCAGCACCTCCCCGCTCGCCGGATCGGTGACCTCCTCGGCGGTGAAGCGGCCCAGCACCCGTTCCGACAGGCTGGCGACCACCTCGCCGCCATCCATCACCGCGCGCACGGTCAGGCCGCGCTCGGTGCCGCAATCCTCCTCGACGATGATGCAATCCTGCGCGACATCGACCAGGCGGCGGGTCAGATAGCCGGAATTGGCGGTCTTCAGCGCGGTGTCGGCCAGCCCCTTGCGCGCGCCATGGGTCGAATTGAAGTATTCGAGGACCGAGAGGCCTTCCTTGAAATTGGCGATGATCGGCTGCTCGATGATTTCGCCCGAGGGCTTGGCCATCAGCCCGCGCATGCCCGCGAGCTGGCGCATCTGCGCCGGCGATCCGCGCGCGCCGGAATGGCTCATCATCCAGACCGAGTTGGTCTGCTTGCCGCTCTCCTGGCGGCTGATCTCCTTCATCATCGCCCCGGCCACCTCGTCGGTGCAGCGCGACCAGGCGTCCACCACCTTGTTGTAGCGCTCGCCGGAGGTGATCAGCCCGTCCTGATACTGCTGCTCGAACTCCTTCACCTCGCCCTGGGTCTTGCGGATCATCTCGCCCTTCTCGGCCGGGATGATCAGATCATCCTTGCCGAAGCTGATGCCCGCCTTGCAGGCCTGGCCGAAGCCGAGACCCATCAGCCGGTCGGCGAAGATCACGCATTCCTTCTGGCCGCAATGGCGATACACCGCATCGATCACGTCGGAGACGTTCTTCTTGGTGAGCTGACGGTTGATCAGGCTGAACGGCACGTTCGGATGCAGCGGCAGGATCTGCGCGATCAGCATCCGTCCCGGCGTGGTGACCATCAGCGAGCGCAGCGGCCGCCCGGCCTCGTCCACCCCGTGATAGCGGGCCTTGATCTTGGAATGCAGCGTCACCGCACGCGCTGCGAGGGCATGTTCGATCTCGCCGATCGTGCCGAAGGCCGGCACATCGGTATCCGCGACAGTGCGGAATTCCGGCGTCTCGAGCGAGAGATAATACAGCCCGAGCACGATGTCCTGGCTCGGCACGATGATCGGCTTGCCGTTGGCCGGGCTCAGGATGTTGTTGGTCGACATCATCAGCACGCGGGCTTCGAGCTGCGCCTCCAGGCTCAGCGGCACGTGCACCGCCATCTGGTCACCGTCGAAATCGGCGTTGAAGGCGGTGCAGACCAGCGGGTGCAGCTGGATCGCCTTGCCCTCGATCAGCACCGGTTCGAACGCCTGGATCCCCAGCCGATGCAGCGTCGGCGCCCGGTTCAGCATCACCGGATGCTCGCGGATGACCTCCTCCAGGATGTCCCACACCTCGGGACGCTCCTTCTCGACCATCCGCTTGGCGGCCTTGATGGTGGTGGCGTGGCCGTATTTCTCGAGCTTCGAGTAGATGAACGGCTTGAACAGCTCGAGCGCCATCTTCTTCGGCAGGCCGCACTGGTGCAGCTTCAGCTCGGGACCCACCACGATCACCGAACGCCCCGAATAATCCACGCGCTTGCCCAGCAGGTTCTGGCGGAACCGGCCCTGCTTGCCCTTCAGCATGTCCGACAGCGACTTGAGCGGCCGCTTGTTGGCGCCGGTGATGGCACGCCCGCGGCGGCCATTGTCGAACAGCGCGTCCACGCTCTCCTGCAGCATGCGCTTCTCGTTGCGCACGATGATGTCGGGCGCGCGCAGCTCGATCAGCCGCTTCAGGCGGTTGTTGCGGTTGATGACGCGGCGATAGAGATCGTTCAGGTCGGAGGTGGCGAACCGCCCGCCATCCAGCGGCACCAGCGGGCGCAGCTCGGGCGGGATGACCGGCACGACTTCCAGGATCATCCAGTCCGGCTTGGCGCCGGATTCGCCGAACGCCTCGATCAGCTTGAGGCGCTTGACCAGCTTCTTGCGCTTGGCCTCGCTGTTGGTTTCCTTGAGCTCCTGGCGCAGCCGCACCTTGTCGGCACCCAGGTCGATCTTCTTCAGGACCTTCTTGATCGCCTCGGCGCCGATGCCGACCTCGAACTGGTCGTCGCCGAATTCGTCCTGCTTCGCCGCCAGCTGATCTTCGTTCAGCAGCTGGTGCAGCTTGAGATCGGTGGTGCCGGGTTCCAGCACCACGTAGCTCTCGAAATACAGGATCTTCTCGAGTTCCTTCAGCGTCAGATCGACCATCAGGCCGATCCGGCTGGGCAGGGACTTGAGGAACCAGATATGCGCGACCGGGGAGGCGAGCTCGATATGCCCCATCCGCTCGCGCCGCACCTTGGCCAGCGTGACCTCGACGCCGCATTTCTCGCAGATGATGCCGCGGAACTTCATCCGCTTGTACTTGCCGCACAGGCACTCATAGTCCTTGATCGGACCGAAGATGCGGGCGCAGAACAGCCCGTCCCGCTCCGGCTTGAAGGTGCGGTAGTTGATCGTCTCCGGCTTCTTGATCTCGCCATACGACCAGCTGCGGATCTGCTCGGGGCTGGCGATCTGGATCTTGATCTGGTCGAAGGTCATCGCCTGGCCGGTCTGGCCCAGGATCTTCATCAGTTCGTTCATGCGTCTGTCACCCTAAGCGGCACGCCGGGGAGCGACCCCGGCGGCCGGCGTCATGTGGGAACGCGGATATCGTCAGGCCGGTCACGCGGCTCAGGCGACCCGGCTGTCCAGATCGACGTTCAGGCCGAGCGCCTTCAGCTCCTTGACCAGCACGTTGAAGCTCTCCGGGATGCCCGCCTCGAAATTGTCCTGGTCGCGCACGATCGCCTCATAGACCTTGGTGCGGCCGGACACGTCGTCGGATTTCACCGTCAGCATCTCCTGCAGGGTATAGGCCGCGCCATAGGCCTCCAGTGCCCAGACTTCCATTTCCCCGAAGCGCTGGCCGCCGAACTGCGCCTTGCCACCCAGCGGCTGCTGGGTCACCAGGCTGTACGGACCGATCGAGCGGGCGTGGATCTTGTCATCGACCAGGTGGTGCAGCTTCAGCATGTAGATGTAGCCCACCGTGACCTTGCGTTCGAACGGCTCGCCGGTGCGCCCGTCGGTCAGGGTCACCTGACCCGAGGTATCGAGGCCCGCCTTCACCAGGAAGCCCTCGATATCGGACATGCGCGCGCCGTCGAACACCGGGGTCGCGATCGGGATGCCCTTCTTCAGGTTCTCGCACATCTCGACCAGCTGCTCGTTGCCGAGATTGCCGATCTCCTCGTCGAACACCTGATCGCCATAGAGATCGCGCAGCATCGCCAGCAATTCGTCGCGCTGGCGGCCGGAGCGGCGATATTCCTCGACCAGCTCGCCCACCTGCTTGCCGAGCGTGGCGCAGGCCCAGCCCAGATGGGTCTCCAGGATCTGGCCCACGTTCATCCGGCTCGGCACGCCGAGCGGGTTCAGCACCAGATCGACCGAGGTGCCGTCCTCCAGGAACGGCATGTCCTCGACCGGCACCACGCGCGAGACCACGCCCTTGTTGCCGTGCCGTCCGGCCATCTTGTCGCCGGGCTGCAGCTTGCGCTTCACCGCGATGAAGACCTTGACCATCTTCATCACGCCGGGCGGCAGCTCGTCGCCGCGCTGCAGCTTCTCGACCTTGCCGTCGAAACGCTGCTGCAGCCGGTGCACGGCGGCGTCGAACTCGCGCTTCAGGGTCTCGATCTCGACCATCACCGCGTCGTCCTGCACGCCGATATGCCGCCAGGACCCGCGCGGATGCTCGGCCAGCACCTCCTCGGTGACCACCGTGCCGGCCTTCAGCCCCTTGAACCCGCCGGCGGCCTTGTGGCCCAGCAGCTTCTCGCGCAGCCGGTTGAGGAAGCTGCGCTCCTGGATCGCCCGCTCGTCGTCGCGGTCCTTGGCCAGGCGCTCGATCTCGGCGCGCTCGATCGCCATGGCGCGCTCGTCCTTGTCGACGCCGCGGCGGCTGAACACCCGTACATCGACCACCGTGCCGGTCACCCCGGGCGGCAGCTTGAGCGAGGTGTCGCGCACGTCGGACGCCTTCTCGCCGAAGATCGCCCGCAGCAGCTTCTCCTCCGGCGTCATCGGGCTCTCGCCCTTGGGCGTGACCTTGCCCACCAGGATGTCGCCCGGATTCACCTCGGCGCCGATATAGACGATGCCGGCCTCGTCGAGGTTGCGCAGCGCCTCCTCGCCCACGTTGGGAATGTCGCGGGTGATCTCCTCCTGGCCGAGCTTGGTGTCGCGCGCCATCACCTCGAACTCCTCGATATGGATCGAGGTGAACACATCGTCGCGGGCGATCCGCTCGGAGATCAGGATCGAATCCTCGAAGTTGTAGCCGTTCCAGGGCATGAACGCGCACAGCACGTTGCGCCCGAGCGCGAGCTCGCCGAGCTCGGTCGAGGGCCCGTCGGCGATGATGTCGCCATTCACCACCCAGTCCCCCACCTTCACCAGCGGCCGCTGGTTGATGCAGGTGGACTGGTTGGAGCGCATGAACTTGCGCAGCCGGTAGATATCGACGCCCTTGGTGGTGCCGTCCTCGTTGGTCGCCCGCACCACGATGCGCGCGCCGTCGATCTGATCGACCACGCCGGGCCGGCGGGCGACGATGGTGGCCCCGGAGTCGCGCGCCACCGCCGCCTCCATCCCGGTGCCCACCAGCGGCGCGTCGGCGCGGATCAGCGGCACCGCCTGGCGCTGCATGTTGGAGCCCATCAGCGCCCGGTTGGCGTCGTCATTCTCCAGGAACGGGATCAGCGCCGCGGCGACCGAGACCAGCTGCTTGGGCGAGACGTCGATCGCAGTGACGTCCTCGGGCCTGACCAGGCGGAAATCGCCCTGCTTGCGCACCGAGACCAGTTCCTGGGTGAAGCGGCCATCCGCGTCCATCGGCGCATCGGCCTGCGCCACCACCAGCTTCTCCTCCTGCATGGCGGACAGATAATGCGGCTGGCGCTGCACCATGCCGTCCTTGACCAGCATGTAGGGCGTCTCGATGAAGCCGTATTTGTTCACCTTGGCATAGGTGGCGAGCGAGTTGATCAGGCCGATATTCGGCCCCTCCGGCGTCTCGATCGGGCAGATGCGGCCATAATGCGTCGGGTGCACGTCGCGCACCTCGAAGCCCGCCCGCTCGCGCGTCAGGCCGCCCGGTCCGAGCGCGGACAGGCGGCGCTTATGGGTCACCTCCGACAGCGGGTTGGTCTGGTCCATGAACTGCGACAGCTGCGAGGAGCCGAAGAATTCCCGCACCGCGGCCGCCGCCGGCTTGGCGTTGATCAGGTCGTGCGGCATCACCGTGTCGATATCGA
>VFSW01003371.1_pt1 | contig 23982 bp, 21 predicted proteins | sample 5358111 | NCBI WGS metagenome assembly VFSW01 (sample SAMN11554181, study PRJNA540505) | mine drainage metagenome | isolation source: sediment from site ElyBrook_90M | place: USA: Ely Copper Mine, Vershire, VT | collected 2017
CGCTCCCCAGGCGCCGCCCGCCCCCTCCAGGACGGCCGCCCAGGCCTATAAGAACATCCGCGTACTTAAGGACATTCCGGCCGAGCAGCTCATCCCTTCGATGGATTACATCAGCGCCTCGCTCGGCGTTCGCTGCAATTTCTGCCATCTGGCGCATCATCCTGAAAAGGACGACAAAAAGGAAAAGCTCGCGGCGCGCAAAATGATGGTGATGATGCTTGCCATTGATAAGGACAACTTCAAAGGACGCCGTCAGGTCACCTGCTACACCTGCCACCGCGGCTCGCCCCACCCCGCGCGCTCGATCGATCTCGCTCTTGCCTCTGCTCCGCGAAATCCCGCCCCGGACGATCTCGAGGAGCACGGCCGCGACGACGCAGTTCCCCCTTCCCGCAATTTCCCAGCTTCTTCCCTCCTGCTTTCCCGGTATGCCGCCGCGCTCGGCGCGCCAGAGGCCGTGGCCAAATTCTCCTCCTCCGTCGAAAAGGGAACGCTTGAATTCCCTTCGGAGGGGTTCCGCGGCGCCGTCGAGACCGATCGCCAGGCGCCCAATCTGGCCCTCACCATCCTCCACACTCCCGAAGGCATTCTTCGCCAGGGCTACGATGGCCTCTCCGGCTGGGAGCAGGACCCACGAGGCCGTGTCCGCTCTCTCACCGGCGTGGACCTCAGCGACGCGAGAAATTGGGTCCCCCTTTTCCCCGCGCTGGGCATCGAAAACCAATACGGCCACATGCGTGTGGCTCGCCTGGTTAATATCGATGGCCAGGATGCATGGCTCCTGCTGGCCTTCCCTCACTCCGGCCCTCCCGACCAGTATCTCTTCAGCAAGGCTTCGGGCCTCCTGCTCCGCTTTCAGGCCAGCACTCCCACGCCTCTTGGCGACCTGCCCTCACAGACGAATTTCGAGGATTATCGCCCCGTTGCCGGTGTCCAGGTGCCCTTCACCATTCGTGTGGTCGAGGCTGATAGCGTGGCCGTTTACAAATGGGATTCCGCTGTTCCGGGCGCGCCGCCTTCCCCGGAAATTTTTCAACGGCCGGCCACGGCCGCTCCCCCTGCCGCTTCACGGCCCTAGCGGGGCGCGATTTTCTCCCCTCCGGAGAGCGGTTTTGTGCCGCTGGTATCCTGTGTTACTCTGGTGGCTCTTGGGGCCGCTGAGTATTTTCCGTGCTGGCAGATACCTTTGCGCGTAGTCTGGGCTGGCGATGGCCGGCCGCCAGACGCTTTTCTCGCGGCCGCCCGTTGTAGCTCTGCACTTGGTCGGGAGGAACGAACGTTGTAATGGCCCAGCCTGCTTCCATTCCGGTTACGGAAATTCGCCTGGCTCACTCGCCGGATTCCGATGATGCCTTCATGTTCTACGCGCTCGCCACGGGCAAGGTACGCTCACCCGGCCTTCATTTCACCCACGTGCTCTCCGATATTGAAAGCCTCAATCAGGCCGCCCACCAGGAAAGCTACGACGTTACCGCCGTCAGTTTCTTCGTCTACGCCTTCCTCACCTCCACCTACATCCTCCTGGATTGTGGCGCCAGCTTCGGCGAAGGCTATGGCCCCCTGGTCGTTTCCGCCCGTCCCCTCAAGCGCGAGCAGCTTGCGGGCAAGCGGATCGCCATTCCCGGCCTGCGCACCACCTCCTATCTCGCCCTCAAGCTCATGGAGAAGAATGTCGAGACCGTCACACTGCCCTTCGATAAAATCCTCGAGGCCGTCCAACGCGAGGAAGTGGATGCCGGCCTGATTATTCACGAAGGCCAGTTGCTCTTTTCGGAAATGGGCCTGCACCGCGTGGTCGATCTCGGCCAGTGGTGGCAGCAGGAGACTGGCCTGCCCCTCCCGCTCGGCGCCAATGCCATTCGCCGCTCCCTCGGCCCCGAAATCGGCCGCCGTGTCGCTCAGGTTCTTCGCCGCAGCATTGCCTATGGCCTCGATCATCGCGAACCCGCGCTCAATTACGCCCTCCAGTTTGCCCGCGATATGTCTCCCGAACTGGCCGATAAATTCGTGGGTATGTACGTCAATCAGTGGACGCTGCGCTATGGCGACGAAGGCCGCCGCGCCGTCACGGAACTCTACGCCCGGGGCGCTGCCGCGGGCATGGTTCCGCCCGGCGTTCCCGTCGAATTTGTGCAGGAGGAAAAAGATTGATGGCTAACGCTCAACCCGGTCTCGTCCTCAGCCATGCCGGCAATTACCCCCGCATCGGCGATGCTCCGGAGTTTTCCGTCCTTCGCCGCTCCATCGCCGCTCTGGACCGCGGCCAGGCCACCCTCGCCGATGTCCAGGAAGCCGAAAACGAAATGACGCGCCGCGCCATTTCCGATCAGCTCGCCGCGGGTCTCTCCGTCATCACCGATGGCCTCATCCGCTGGTACGATCCCGTTTCCCATCTCACCGGCAAGCTGGAAGGCGTGCAGATCCGCGGACTCCTGCGTTTCTTCGACACCAATTTCTATTTCCGCCAGCCCGTCTTTGTTTCTTCGCCGTCTCGTCGCGCTCCCCTGGTCGTCGAGGAGTTCCTCTTCGCCCGCGATGCCCTGGCGCATTTCCCCGCGTTCTCCGGCAAGGCTCCGGCGCCCGTCGTCAAGCAGGTGCTCACAGGCCCCTACACACTCGCCCGGTTTGCCCTCTCCCAGAATGGCTCGCTCGCATCGCTCGAGTCACGCGCCCTGGCCCTGGCCGAGCTGCTAGCCGGCGAAATCAAGGATCTCGCCGACGCCGGCGCCTCGATCATTCAGGTGGATGAGCCCGCCATCCTCAAATACCCCGGCGAGTGGTCCGTCTTTCGCTCCGCTCTCGATGTCCTTCTGCGCGCCGTTTCCCAGGTTCAGGCTTCCGGCCGCCCTCTCGAGTTTGTCCTCTCCGTTTATTTCCACGATTGCGTCCCTCTCTACGAAAAGCTGGCCGCGCTTCCCGTGGACGTGCTCGCACTGGATTTCACCTATAATCCCGCGCTGATCGACGCCGTGGCTTCCTCCGGCTCTCCCCGCGCCCTCGGCTTGGGCCTGATTGATGGCCGCAACACCCGCCTGGAAAATCCGGCTCAGGTGGCCCGCCAGGTCGAGCGCATGCTCCCCAAAATTGCCGGCGGCCGCGCTTTCCTCTGCCCCTCTTCCGGGCTGGAATATATGCCACGTGATCGCGCCAAAGCGAAGCTTGGGCTGCTGGCCCAGGTTCGCTCTGCTCTCCATGGCGCGGAAGGACAAACTTCATGAGCCGCGCCAAACTGGAAAAGCTGGGCCTCCATCTCCCCCTGTTTCCCACCACCTCGGTGGGCAGTTTCCCCAAACCCGATTATCTGGCCCGCGCCCGCGCCGATTTCAGCAAAAAGAAAATCACCGCCGCCGAGCTCAATCAACTCGAGCGCAAGGCTACCGCCTTCTGGATTGACACCCAGGAAAAGCTGGGCGTGGACGTGCTCGTCGATGGCGAAATGTATCGCGGAGATATGGTCGCTTATTTTGCCGAGCGCATCCCCGGTTTCACACAGGGCGGCCTGGTACGCAGCTACGGCAATCGCTATTATCACAAGCCCATCATCACCGGCGAAGTCACCTGGCCCGGCCCGCTCACCGTCGATTGGTGGTCCTATGCCCAGAGCCTCACCTCCCGGCCCGTGAAGGGCATGCTCACCGGCGCCTACACCATCATGGATTGGAGCTTCAACGAATTTTATCCCGATCGCGCCGCCACCGCCTTTGCCCTCGCCGCTCTGGTGCGCAAGGAAGTCGAGGCACTCATCGCCGCCGGCTGCCGCATCATCCAGGTGGACGAACCCGCCCTTTCCGTTCGTCCCGCGGAACTGCCCATCGCCATCGAAGCCATGCGCCGCACCACCGAGGGCCTCGATGCCTATTTCATCACCCACGCCTGCTACGGCGCCTTCGAATACATCTATCCCGGCATGCTCGATCTCCCCGTGGATAATTTCGATCTCGAAATGTCCAATAGTGATCTCGATCTGCTCGCCCTTTTCCGCCGCTTCCCTTTTACCAAAGACATCAGTTTCGGCGTCGTAGACGTTCACTCCCATCATCTCGAGGATTCTTCCCAGGTCCGCCGCCGCGTCGAGGAAGCTCTCTCCATCCTCCCCAGGGAAAATATCTGGGTGGACCCTGATTGCGGCCTCAAGACACGCACCGTCGAGGAAGCCACAGACAAGCTGCGCGTCTGCGTCGAAGCCGCTCTCGAATTTCGCCGCCGCGATGCCGCCGCTGCCGCCAGCTAAGCCCCGGCTTTCCTTCCGCGCGCCCCGGCCGGCCCGCGGCGCGCGGCCGCCGCGGAGTGCGCCGCCGCATCGCGCTTCTCCCGGCCGTCCTGTGGCGGCCGCGGTCTCAACGAGTTTGGATCTGCCCATGCGTTCTCTTGCCATCTCGGCGATTCTTTCGCGGGCTGCCGCCCTGCTCATCCTGCTGCTGCACGCATCTTTTGCCCAGGCGCGCCAGGCCCCCTCCGCCACGCCTCCCGCGGAATACTCCCACGCGGCTGCCTCCGCCGCTTCTTCCTGGCCGGAGCACTCCCTCCACGCCTCTCACGGTATGGTGGTGAGCGATGAAGCTCTTGCTTCCCAGGCAGGACTCTCAATCCTCAAGCAGGGAGGTAATGCCGTCGATGCCGCCGTGGCCACAGCCTTTGCCCTGGCCGTCGTCGAGCCGGAGGCTGGCAACATCGGCGGCGGAGGTTTCCTCTTGCTCCGCATGGCCGATGGCCGCACCGCTTTCGTCGATTACCGCGAAGAGGCTCCTGCCAAGGCCACCCGCGATATGTATCTCGCCCCCGATGGTTCGCCTCTGCCCGCCGCCTCCACGGTCGGCTACCGCTCCGTCGGCGTGCCGGGCACCGTGGCCGGCCTCGACCTCGCTCTGCGCACCTGGGGCCACATGAAGCTTCCCCAGGTGCTTGCCCCCGCCATTCGCCTTGCCCAGCGCGGCTTTCCCGTCAGCCCGCGCCTCGCCGCACTGCTTCAGGATTCCCGCCTCCGCCTTTCCCGCTTTTCCGCCAGCCGCAGAATTTTTCTTCGCAATGGCCGCATGTATCTCCCCGGGGAAATTCTTCGCCAGCCCGAGCTCGCCGCCACGCTCCAGAGAATCGCCAGCGGCGGCGCCGCCGAATTCTATAGCGGCCTCACGGCGCACCTGCTCGCCTCGGAAATGTCTCGCGGAGGCGGCCTGCTCACCCTCCGCGATCTTGCCGCCTACCAGCCAAAGCTTCGCCAGCCCCTCCGCGCCCAATATCAGGCCCGCGGCAGCCATTGGGAGTTGATCACCAGCCCGCCGCCCAGCTCCGGCGGCATCGCCGCCATCGAAATCCTTAATATCCTCGCTCCTCTGGAGCTCAAGGGTTGGGACGACCCCCAGTCTGTCCACTGGGTGCTGGAAGCCATGCGCCGCGCTTTTGCCGACCGTGCCGCCTATCTCGCCGATTCCGATTTCGCCAGCGTCCCCGTTGCCGGCCTCACGGACCCACGCTATGCCTCCTTGCTCCGCGCCTCCATCGATCCTTCGCGTGCCTCCCCCAGCTCCTCGGTCCATGCCGGCAATCCCGCCGCGTTTGATTCCCCCGCGCCCCCGGCGGCAGCCCCGCGCGGCGACTCACGCTCTTGCGCGGCATTCGCTCTTGCCGATGCCTCCGCTCATGGCCACACCACTCATTTTTCCGTGGTGGATGGAGCAGGCAACGCCGTCTCCAACACCTACACGCTCAACGACGATTTCGGCAGCGGCGTTACTTCCTCCGCCGGCTACCTCCTCAACGATGAAATGGACGATTTCACCACCGCCCCCGGCAAGCCCAACATGTTTGGCCTGCTCCAATCGGAAGCCAACGCCATCAGTCCGGCCAAGCGCCCCCTCTCTTCGATGATGCCCTCCATCCTGCTGCGCGATGGCCGCCTCAGCTTCGTCACAGGTTCCCCCGGCGGCCCCCGCATCATCAGCGCCACCCTGCTCTCGATTCTCAATTGGATGCGCCTCGGCATGGGCGCCCAGCAATCCATCAACGCTCCCCGCTTCCACCAGCAGTGGATGCCGGATACCGTCGTCTTCGAGAGCATCCTCCCTCTCGAAATTCGCCAGGACCTCGAGCGCCGCGGCTATTCCCTCGATGGCCCCAGATGGATTGGCGAAGTCGAAGCCATTGCTATTGACCCGCGCACCGGAGCCTTGCTCGGCGCTCCAGACCCGCGCCGCGATGGCGCCGCGGCAGGCTATTGACGCGGGCGTGCTTTCTAACGACGATATTTGTTTGGCATTGGCTGTGCCCTTTCCGGTGGTGGACCGGCGCTCGCCTTTCCACCCTTTTCCGGGCTCGGCCCAATGCGGATTACAGGCACGCGTTCCAGCGTCCGGCGTGGCGAGCATCGCGCTCCACCGGGCTGCGCGGCCGTGAAACGAGGCGATTAACGTGGCGGAAGAGACGCAGGTACCGGTCATCAACATCGAGGCTGCCGGCCAGTTTGATGGCCGCGTCGTCACTCTGCGCGGCTGGCTCTATAACCTCCGCGAATCGGGAAAGCTCCTCTTTCCCATCTTTCGCGATGGCACCGGCCTGATGCAGGGCGTCGTTTCCCTTAAAGACACTCCCGATGCTTTTGCCGCCATCAAAGGCCTCACACAGGAATCCAGCATCATCGTCACCGGCAAGGTGCACGCCGATCCCCGCGCTCCCGGTGGCTTCGAACTCCAAATCTCCCGCGCCGATATCGTCCAGCGTGTCTCGGAATCCGAGCCTTTCCCCATCCAGCTCAAAGAGCATGGCGTGGATTTCCTCCTCGATAAGCGCCATCTCTGGATCCGCACCCCGCGCCAGGCCGCCATCCTACGCATCCGCGCCGCTGCCATCCATGCCGCGCGCAATTTCATGGACGCTCAGGGCTACATCCTCACCGATGCCCCCATCTTCACCCCCGCGGCCTGCGAGGGCACCACCACCCTCTTCGAAGTCAATTACATCGACGATCAGAAAGCCTATCTCACCCAGTCTGGCCAGCTTTATATCGAAGCCACCGCCGCCGCGCTCGGCAAAGTGTATTGCTTCGGCCCCACTTTCCGCGCCGAAAAATCCAAGACGCGCCGCCACCTCACCGAATTCTGGATGCTCGAACCCGAAGCCTCCTACGCCCACCTCGAAGACATGATGGCTCTCTCCGAAGGCCTCGTCACCTCCATGGTCCAGGGCGTGCTCCGCACGCGTTCTCGCGAGCTCCAGACCCTCCAGCGAGACCTCTCCAAACTCGAACGCATCCTGCCTCCTTTCCCCCGCATCACCTACGACGATGCCGTCCACGTCCTCCAGAAAAGCGGCAATGCCACTCGCTATGGCGATGATTTCGGCGGCGACGAGGAAACCATCATCTCCAGGGAATTTGACCGCCCCGTCCTGATCCACCGCTATCCCGCCGCGATCAAAGCTTTCTATATGGAGCGCGACCCCCTTCGCCCCGATCTCTCCCTCAGTTTCGATATGATCGCTCCCGAAGGCTATGGCGAAATTGTTGGCGGCAGCGAGCGCGCCTCCGGCTACGATGCCCTGGTCCAGCGCCTCCGCGAAAACAATCTGCCCGAGGAGGCCTTCCAGTGGTACCTTGACCTCCGGCGCTATGGCAGCGTTCCTCACGCTGGCTTTGGCCTGGGCCTCGAACGCATGGTGGCCTGGATTTGCGGCGCCGAGCATATCCGGGAGGTTATACCCTTTCCCAGGATGCTCTATCGCGTCTATCCTTAAGGCTGGGTTTCGGCAGGCTGGCATCTCGCATGCACAGGACGGGAGACTTGTATGGCTGAAAAAATTCGTATCATTGGCGTGCCCATGGACCTCGGCGCCAGCCGTCGCGGCGTCGATATGGGGCCTTCCGCTCTTCGCGTCGCCGGCCTCCAATCCCGCCTCAGGCAATTGGGCCATCACGTCGAGGATATCGGCAACGTCTCGGTGAAGCAGGCCGAAGAAATGCACTATGGCGATAAGAAGGCAAAATACCTCAGCGAAATCCTCGAGACCTGCGCCGGCCTGGCCGAGATGGTCCAGAAATCACTCGACGACGGCCTGCTCCCCATCGTGCTCGGTGGCGATCATTCCATCGCCATCGGCTCCATCGGCGGCGTCTCTGCCCATTTCCGCAAAGCACAGAAACGCATCGGCTACATCTGGCTCGATGCTCACGGCGATATGAATACCCCCGATTCCTCCCCTTCCGGCAACGTCCACGGCATGCCGCTCGCCGCCGTCATGGGCTACGGCCCCCCGGAAATGACCGAAATGCTCGGCTTCAAGCCCAAAATCGAACCACGCAATGTTGCCCTGGTCGGCATCCGCGACCTCGATTCCCGCGAACGCCGCCTCGTCAAGGAATCCGGCGTGCATATCTTCACCATGCGCGATATCGACGAGCGCGGCATGCGCGACGTCATGGCAGAAGCCATGCGCTTTGCCAAAGACGAAACCGATGGCGTCGCCGTCAGCCTCGATATGGATTTCGTCGACCCCACAGATGCCCCCGGCGTCGGCACCCCCGTTCGCGGCGGCGTCACCTATCGCGAAGCTCACCTCGCCATGGAAATGATCGCCGATAGCAAAGCCATGGTCTCCATGGAGCTGGTCGAAATCAATCCCGTCATCGACCTCCACAACAAGACCGCTACCCTCGGCGTCGAGCTGGTCCTTTCCGGCGTTGGCAAAAAAATTCTCTAGGTTCTTCATGCCGCTCTTCCCACGCCGATGATCCGCGCCCGCCCCCTCCGCGTTGGCGTCCTCTTTGGCGGCCGCTCCGGCGAACACGAAGTCTCGCTCGCCTCCGCTGCTTCTGTCATCCAGGCCCTCGACCCCCGGAAGTTTTCTCCTCTTCCCATCGGCATCACGCGCCAGGGCCAGTGGCGCGTTTCGCTCCGCCCCGGCGCTCCTCTTTCCCGCGTTCTCGAGCACGGCCGCCCCGTCTTTCTTAAGCCCGCCCCCGGTCCCGCCGCTCTGCTTCCCCTGGCGCGCGGCTCGGCGCGCGCCATCCCCGTGGACGTGTTTTTCCCCGTCCTGCATGGCACCTTCGGCGAAGATGGCACCATCCAGGGTCTGCTCGATCTTGCCGCCGTGCCCTACGTCGGAGCCGGCGTGCTGGCCTCCGCCGTCGGCATGGATAAGGACGTCCAGAAACGCCTGTTCCGCGATGCCGGCCTGCCCATCCTCCCCTGCCAGGTGGTGCGCCGCGCGGAATGGCGTGCCGCACGCTCGCTCGTCCTCCGCCGGCTCACCTCCCGCGCGCCTTTCCCGCTCTTCGTCAAGCCCGCTACCCTGGGCAGCTCCGTCGGCATGTCGCGCGTCACCTCCCGCGCCGGCCTGGCTCGCGCCCTCGACCTCGCCTGCGACTTCGCTCTCAAGGTCCTTGTCGAGCGCGCCCTCCGTGCACGCGAAATCGAAGTGGCCATCCTCGGCAACGAGCAGCCGCTCGCTTCCGTCCCCGGCGAAATTATCCCCCACCGCGAATTCTACGATTACACCGCCAAATATCTTGAATCCGGCACGCGCCTGCTCATTCCCGCCCCCTTGCCTTCTCCCCTCGTCCGCCGCATTCAGGCCCATGCCCTCCGCGCCTTCCGCTCCATCGAATGTTCCGGCATGGCCCGGGTCGATTTCTTCCTCGAGCGCTCCACACAAAAACTCTTCGTCAATGAGGTCAATACCATCCCCGGCTTCACTTCCATCAGCATGTACCCGAAAATGTGGGAAGCCAGCGGCCTCGCCTATCCCCGCCTGCTCACGCGGCTGATTACCCTGGCCCTCGAGCTCCATCGAGAAAAATCCCGCACCCGCTATTCCATCGATCTGCCCCCTGGCCCCTCCGGCGCTCTCGGCGCCTGAGCGGGATTTCGCCCTGGGGCGGGGAATTGACCTCGCCTTGCCGCTGGATTAAACTAACCGTTTAGTTGATTCTTTGAAGAGGAAGCCACGCCGGCTTCCCGGGGGAGCGCTCGTGGAATACCGCAGGCTCGGCCGCAGCTCGCTGGTGGTTTCCTCGCTCGGTTTGGGATGCATGGGCATGTCCGATTTCTACGGACCCCACGACGATGCGCAGTCCCTCGCCACCATCCACCGCGCCATGTCTCTCGGCGTCACGCTGCTCGATACCGCCGACGCCTACGGCCTCGGCCGCAATGAATCTCTCGTCGGCCGGGCCATCGCCGGACGCCGCAGCGAGGTGGTCATCGCCACCAAGTTTGGCATCCAGCGCTCGCCCGATGGCGCCTCCTCCGGCGTCAATGGCCGCCCCGAATATGCCCTCCAGTGCTGCGAGGCCAGCCTCAAGCGCCTCCAGGTCAGCTCCATCGACCTCTATTATCTCCACCGCGTCGATTCCGGCGTCCCCATAGAAGAGACGGTCGGCGCCATGTCCCGCCTGGTCGAGCAGGGCAAGGTCCGCTATCTTGGCCTCTCCGAAGCCTCCCCCGCCACCTTGCGCCGCGCTTTTCGCACCCATCCCATCGCGGCCCTCCAGACCGAATTTTCCCTCTGGAGCCGCGAACCCGAGGACGCCATCCTCCCAGCCTGCCGCGAACTGGGCGTCGGCTTCGTCGCCTATAGCCCGCTCGGCCGCGGCTTCCTCACCGGCAGGATTCGCCGCCCCGAAGATCTCGATGCCGGCGATTACCGCCGCCATTCGCCTCGCTTTCAGGGGGAAAATTTTGCCCGCAATCTCGAGCTCGTCGAGCGCATCACGCAGATGGCCGCGGATATTCCCTGCACGCCCTCGCAGCTTGCTCTGGCCTGGGTGCTCGCCCAGGGCGGCGATGTGGTTCCCATCCCGGGCACAAAAAGAATCCCCTATCTCGAGGAAAATCTCGCCGCTTTGGCCCTCCGGCTTTCTCCCCGGGATCTTGCTCGCATTGCAGAAATGCTTCCCCCAGGCTCCGCCGCGGGCCTGCGCTATCCCGAATCCATGATGTCGCGCGTGGACCTCTAGGTTCTCCCCGCATGCCACGCCTCCGAAAGCGCCCTGAACATACCGAGACCGCGGCACGCATCCTCCGCGCCGCCGAACAGCTTTTCGCCGAACGCGGCCTCGCCGGCGCAAGCACCCAGCAGATTGCCACTCTGGCGCGCGCCAATAAGGCCATGCTCTATTATTATTTCGGCAGCAAAGAGCGCCTCCTCCGCGCCGTCCTCGAAAATCTTCTCGGCGAACTCCACGCCAGCTATCAGGCCGCCTCCCGCGCGCCGGGCGGTCCGGCCGCCAGGCTGCTCCTCTTCCTCAGCTCCTATTTCGATTTCCTGGTCGGCCATCCCAATTATCCGCGCCTGATGCAGCGCCAGGTGATGCATGCGGAATTCGATTGGATCGCACGCAAATATTTCGTCCCCTTCCATCGCGCCATTTCCCTCACCATCCGTCAGGGGATCCGCGCCCGCGAATTCCGTCCCGTCGATCCCGATCACGCCGTCTTCACCATCCTCGGCATGACCATCTTCTATTTCGCCGCCGCCACCAAGCTCGGCCCCGCTCTGGGCCGCAACCTGCTCGCTCCTCGCGCCCTCGAGCAGCGCCGCCGCGCACTGCTCGATTTCCTCGTCCACGGCCTGTTTCTTCCCAAGGTGACTCGCCCATGAATGGCCCCAAATTTTTCATGTTTCTCGGCATCGTCCTGGTCATCGCTCTCGGCGTCTACCTCGCCACCACTCCTCGCGGCTCCGCTATCCCTCTCACGGGCATCGTCGATGGCACCGAGGTCATCATCAGCCCTCAAATCACCGGCCGCATGGTGAAACTCACGGTCGACGAAGGCTCCGAAGTCCGCAAAGGCATGCTCCTCGCCGAATTGGATCGCGCACAGCTGGCCGCTCAGGTCGCCTCCGACGACGCCAATATCGCCAGCATCTCCGCCAAAATCCTCGAAGAACGCCATTCCCTCAGTTGGACCGACGCACAGACCCAGGCCGCCATCAGCCAGGCCCGCGCCATGCTCACCTCCTCCCAGGCCGATCTCGACGAGGCCCGCGCCAATCTCCGCCGCGACCAGCTCAATACCGCGCGCACCTTCGGCCTCTTTCAGGGTGGCGTCGTCTCCGCACAGGATCGAGACACCGCCGATGCCACCCTCAAAGCCTCCCAGGCCCACGTCCATTCCCTCGATGATCAGGTCCGCGCGCAGCGCGCCGCTCTCGCCCTCGCTCAGGCCAATCGCCGCCAGCTCGATGTGCTCCAAAGCGAAATCGCTTCCCTCGAGGCACAGCGCGCTCAGGCCCAGGCCGATCGCGCCGGCGCCGCCACCCAGCTCGGCTATACCGAAATCTATTCCCCCATTGATGGCATCGTCTCGGTTCGCGTCGTCCGCCAGGGCGAGGTGGTCATGCAAGGCGCGCCCATCGTCGTCATCGTGGATGTGGACCACCTGTGGGTTCAGGCCGACGTCGAGGAGAGCATGATCGATCACATCCGCTTCGGCGAATCTCTCCCCATCCAGCTTCCCTCCGGCGATATCCTCCACGGCACCGTCTTTTTCAAAGGCGTCGAAAACGATTTCGCCACGCAGCGCGACGTCAGCCGCACCAAACGCGACATCAAGACCTTTGCCATCAAGCTCGCCGTGCCAAACTCCGGCCGCCGCCTCTTCACCGGCATGACCGCCACCGTCCTTCTTCCTCGCCCTCCCTCTTCCCGCCGCGGGTTTTCCTGGTGGCGCGCCGCGCGCGCCTGATCGCCATGGCCCTCTCTCCCGAATCTCCCCCGCCCGCTCCGGCCCCAGCCGCCATTGACGTGCGCCACATCAGCAAGCGTTTTGCCGCCTTCACCGCCGTGGACGATATCTCCTTCACCGTCGCCGCAGGCGAGCTTTTCGGCCTCCTCGGCCCCAACGGCGCCGGCAAGACCACCCTCATCCGCATGCTCACTACGCTCACTCCCATCACCTCGGGCAGCGCCCTCGTCGCCGGCCACGACGTGCAATCCGATGCTGATGGCGTCCGCCACGCCATCGGCGTCATCCCGCAGGCTCTTACCTCCGATCCCGAACTCACCGCCGAGGAAAATATGCTCATCCACGCCAAGCTCTATGGCGTCCCCTCGGATTCCCGCTCTCGCCTCATCACCGATCTCCTGGAATCCGTAGACCTCATCGCCTTCCGCAAAGCCCTGGTCCGCACTTTCTCCGGAGGCATGCGCCGCAGGCTCGAAATCGCCCGCGGCCTCGTCCATTCCCCCAAAATCCTTTTTCTCGACGAGCCCACCACCGGCCTCGATCCCGTTTCCCGCACCAATGTCTGGGAGATGATTCGCCGCCTCCGCCTCCGCGCGGGCCTCACCATCCTGCTCACCACCCATTACATGGATGAAGCAGATAAGCTCTGCGAACGCATCGCCATCGTCGATCACGGCAAGCTCGTCGCACTCGATTCCCCCTCGCGCCTCAAAGACAGCGTCCCCGGCACCGATACCGTCGAAGCCGAATTCTCCCAGGACCCTCCCGGCTGGCTCGATTCGCTGCGCGCTCTTTCCCACGCTTCCGGCGCCTCCCAGCACGATTCCGTCTTCCGCATTTCTTCCACCGATGGACCCGCCACCGTCGGCGCGCTCATTGACCTCGCCCGCTCCCGCTCCGTCACCGTCCGCAAGGTCACCGTCCAGAGCACCACCCTCGACGATGTGTTCCTCCACTACACCGGCACGCAATTGCGCGATGCTGCCCAGGGAGCCCACGGCTATGACGTCAGCCATCTCTATCGCTAGCGGCACTCCCGCGCAGCCACGGAGCCTCTGCCCGTGAAATTCTTCCGCGTCCGCACGCTCATCGAGCGCGACCTCCGCAAATACTTCCGCAGCCCGGCCCTCATGATGAGCTCCATGGTCTTTCCCCTCATGCAGCTCATCGTGCTCGGCTACGCCTTCGGCGGCAAGGTCACCGGCGCAAAGGTCGCCCTCGTCGATCAGGACCGCACCTCGGAATCCCGCAAAGTCCGCGAAATGATTGCAGGAATCGAGACCGGCCCAAAAACCTTTTCCACCGTCAATTACACTTCCCTCGGCGATGCCGTCACAGACCTCCGCGCCGGCTTCGTCCGCGGCATCATCCAGATCCCTCACGATTTCTCCCGCCGCGTCCTCCAGCACGATCGTCCCCGCCTGGTCTTCATCCAGGATAATACCGACCAGTTCATGTCCAGCTCCCTGCTCGAACGCATCCAGCAGATGGTGGACCAGCTCAATGCCCCCAGCGTGGCCTCCCTGCTGCCCGGCCAGGTCAATCTCAATATCGTCGAGGTCTATCCCTATATCGAATATGTCAAGTATCTCCTTGCCGGCTCCGTCGCCATGGCCATCTTCATCACCGCCATGATCGGCGGCGGCATCACTTTCATCGACGATAAGGCCCGCGGCCTCCATGAGGGCTATCTGGTCACCCCCATCACCAGAAGCGAAATGGTCCTCGGCCTGGTCGGCTCCGGCGCTCTCAAAGGCCTCATGGCCGGCATGGTCCTCACCATCATTGGAGGCCTCATCGCCGGCATCCCTCATCTCTGGGACCCTATCCGCCTCCTCTACCTCATGCTCGTCGTCACTTCCGCCTCCCTCGCCATGATCAGCCTCATGTTCCTGGTCATGGTTCGCGTGGATGATCCCCTCGTCCCGCGCGCCATCTTCGGCGTCCTCAATACCTTGCTCTTTTTCCCCTCCGGCGCCGTCTATCCCATCGAAGGTTTTCCCTGGTGGCTCAAGTGGATTGCCGTCATCGATCCCTTCACCTATGCCGTCCACGCCATCCGCAATCTCACCCTCAAAAACACCGGCTTCCAGGGAATCTATTCCGATGTCTTTATACTCCTCGCCATTTCCGCCATACTGATTACGGCGTGCATCGCGCTCTTCAAACGCCAGATCTGAAGGGAGTGGCCATGGGCATTCTGGATGCGCAACAGGAAGCGCCGCAATCCAACACCTTCCGCTATGTCATCACCGGTTTCGTCTTTATCGTCATCGCCACCACGGGCATCTGGTTCCTCCTCCGCTTCCACCCCGAGAAGGTTACCGTCAAGCATTTCCTCGATGCCCTCGTCGCCGGCAACATGCAGCAGGCCTACCAGCTCTGGAAGCCCAGCCCCAGCTACGCCTTCAAGGATTTCCTCGATGACTGGGGCCCCAAGGGCTATTACGGTCCCGTCCTCAGCTACCGCGTCAAGGATGCTTCCCACCCGCGTAACTCCAGCAAAGAGGTCATCGTCATCGTGGACGTCAGCCCCTATTCCCCTTTCCCTCCCGATGACGACCTCGTCAAGCAAAGCAAAACCCGCGAAGTCACCCTGTGGGTCACTCGCAGCGACCAGTCCCTCAGCTTTCCGCCCGATTAGGCGCGCCTCTCCACCCGGCTCCGCGCCCCGCGGTTTTCACATTCTCAATTGCCCTGCGTGGGTCTTTCCTGCTCTTACTGCGGCGCGGAGGCGGCGGGCGCCGCTGTGCCTTGCTTCGAAGCAGCCGGTGGAGTTGTTCCGGGAGCCGGGTTGGTCCCTCCGGCGCTCGCCCCTGCAGCGGGCGTTCCATGTGTTGCCGCTCCGCTTGACGCGGCCGTCGGCGCCGTGCCTGCCGCGCCGTCATCCGGTTTTGGCCGCTGCTTCAATTCCGGGCGGTCAGGGTCTCCGGAGGGGTTCGCCGGTGTTCCCGCGGGAATCGCCGCAGTCGTCGGCGTCGCCGTGGCTTCCGCCGCCGGTTTCGTTTCCGTTCCCGTGGCCGCCGCGCTCGCGGCTTCCTCATTTGCTTCGCCCGCCGTTGCCGTGGCGCCTGCCACTTCGGCAGTCGGCGCCGTGGGCGCCGGCGCTTGGAAAGTCACCTGCTGGTCCAGCCGAATCTGGAAGGGTGTCCCTGGCTCCAGATAGACGTCGTGCCCGCGCTTGCTCATCAGCACCGCCACCGATATCGCTCCGCCCGCGCCCGCGCCAACCGCCGCGCCCTGCCCGCCGTCAATTCCCAATCCCAGCAGCGCTCCCTCCGCTGTCCACATGGCCGTGCTCAATATCGTTGCGGCTTTGCTGCGCTCGGTGCCTTTCCCGGAGGCCAGCGGGTCGCTGGCTTCGAGCTTCGCCGAAATGGGCGTCTGCGATCCGTCGGCCAGCTCGAGCGTATCCACGGCCAGCACGATGTGCCCCTCTTTGCTGAATCTTCCAGGCTTCCTCACTTCCAGCAATTTCCCGCCAAACAGGCTATCGCTCGGCAGCTCCACCTGCCCGTCCACCATCAGCGGGTCCGTGGTTCGAAATCGGACGATCTGCCCCTTGTGCGATATTCGCGTGCTCACAGGCACGTCCAGCACCACGGCAATCCTCGTCCCCGTGGGAATCGTCCTGCTCACGGTTGCCGGCGAAGCTGCCTCGCCGCCCTTGCTCGCCGCCGCGCTTGCCGGCGTGGGAATTGCCGCATGCTTCTGCGCGGAGCTGGCCGCGCTAGTGCCCGCGCCTGCTGGCATGGCTCCAGGCAAGGAAGCTGCATTCCCTGCCGGCGCCGCTGCCGTCGCCGGCGTCACCGGCTTCACCGGCGCTTCCTGCCCGTAGGCTCCGCACGCCGCCGCAAGCAGCAGCGTGCTTCCCAGCGCCAGCCGCATTCCTCTGCACTTCCCGCGCACGCTCACCTTTCCCTTCTCTCCTTTAGGTGCCTGCCGCGCAATAGAGTTGCCTCGCCCCTTTTCCCGCTGGCCACTTCCGCGCTGCCCGCACCCTCCTCCTGCATCTTACTGCACAAACCCCACCGTCTGCGCCGGCGCCGAAATATCCTTGATCTCTCCAAACTGCGCCTCGTACCTGTCAATATTCTCCGCCAGCGCCCGCAACAGCCTCTTGGCGTGCGCCGGGCTTACGATCAGGCTCGCCACCAGCTTTCCCTGCGGCATCGTCGGAAATACGTAGACGAAATTCAGCGTGAACTCTTCCGCATTATGGTGCAGGATCGCCAGGTTTGCATATTGCCCCAGCAATTCCTTTTCTTCCGCTTTGATCTGCACTTGCGGCTGCTTCGGCACCTCCGTCATCGCTTCTCCTCCTTTCCTCTCCGTCTCAACTATAGCAGGGCCGCCCTCTCCCGCGTCTCCTCTTTCCTGTTTCGCCCCTCCTTCCTCTTCTTCCATTGACCTTTCTGCTAGTTAAGCGTAGTTTAGCTTGAGGGTTTATTGCAGTTAACCCGTCCCGCAATGCCTGGTGACTCCATCTCGCCCGCTGTCCTCGCTTCTCCCGCCTTGCCCGCCGCTCCTCCTCCTCGCGAGCTGTGGTGGTATTTCGGCCCCGCCTTTGTCGCTTCCGTCGCTTACATGGACCCCGGCAACTTCGCCACCAACATCGAAGGCGGCGCGCGCTTCGGCTACCAGCTCCTCTGGGTCCTTCTCTGGTCCAATGCCATGGCCATCCTCATTCAATATCTCGCCGCCAAGCTCGGCATCGCCACGGGACGAACCCTGCCTGAAAACTGCCGCGAGCTCTTTCCCCGCCACTGGACCCTGCTCCTCTGGGCCGCCGCGGAGATTGCCGCCATGGCCACCGACCTCGCCGAATTCCTCGGCGCGGCCCTCGGCTTTTACCTCCTCTTCGGCATCCCCATGCTTCCCGCCGCCATCCTCACCGGCGTGGTGGTCATGCTCATCCTCATGGTCGAGCAGGCTGGATTCCAGTGGCTCGAGCGCGTCATCATGCTCTTTGTTGGCATCATCGGTCTGGCCTACGCCTTCGAGGTTTTTATCAGCCATCCCCACTGGGGGCCCATCGCACGTCACGTCCTCATCCCCCAGGTCAATTCTTCCTCCATCTACATCGCCGTTTCCATGCTCGGCGCCACTGTCATGCCCCACGTCGTCTATCTCCATTCCGCTCTCGTCCTTCCCCGCCGCGATACCCGCGGCTCCGACGAGCATCACCACCGCAAAATGGAGCTCTTCGACGTCCTCTTCGCCATGAACGGCGCTTGGCTCATCAATTCCGCCATGGTCATCATGGCCGCCGCCGTTTTCTTCGGGCGCTCCGGCGTCTCCTATTCCATTGAAGGGGCCCACCACACCCTCATTCCTCTGCTTGGCAAATTCGCCGGCACGGCCTTCGCCATCGCCCTTCTTTGCTCCGGCCTCTCTTCCTCCACCGTCGGCACCATGGCCGGCCAGGTCATCCTCCAGGGTTTCCTCAAAGTGCGCATCAGCATTTTCCTTCGCCGCATCGTCACCATGATTCCCGCCATTCTCGTCATCGCCCTGGGCCTCGACCCCCTCAAGACGCTCGTACTCAGCCAGGCGGTGCTCAGCTTCTGCCTGCCCTTTGCCCTCATTCCCCTGGTTCTCATCACCCGCCGCCCAGACGTCATGGGCGCGCACTCCAATCGCTCCTATACCACCGCCCTCGCGTGGCTCTGCACTGGCGTGATTCTTTCTCTCAACGCCTGGCTCCTCTATTCCATTTTTTCAGGACCAATCTGACCCGCCGCCCTGCTCGTTCCCCGCGGCAGGCTTTCTATCCCCGGGGCTCGCTTCCTCTTCACCCGCCCGCCTGCCGCACTCCATCTTCCTGCTCTTCTTCCCGTCCTTAACGCACTCCCGCCAGGGCCTTCGCCACTTCCTCGATGTCCGGCACCACGGGAATATCATATTGCTTGGACCACGCGACCTTTCCATCCCGGTCCACAATGACCACCGCGCGCCCCGTTATCCCTTTATCCGCAAGGTAGACGCCATACTGGCTGGCCATCGCCCCGCGCGGCTGAAAATCCGCCAACAGCGGATACCCAATCCCCATCTTTTCCGCAAACGCCTTATGTGACCACACGCTGTCCACGCTCACTCCCAGCACCTGCGCGTCCAGCCCCTCGAACTTCTTCATGTCGTTCACCAGGCACGCATGCTCGTTCGTGCAGACCGGGCTCCAATCCAGCGGGTAAAATACCAGCACCACCCTCTTCTTCCCCCGGTAATCGCTCAGCTTCACTTCCTTCTGGTTCTGATCCTTCAGCGCAAAATCCGGTGCCGGCGTTCCCACGGCTGCTGTCATGTTTCCTCCTGAGTGGCCTGCCGCTCTCGCGGCGGATTTTTTCCCTTCCTCCTCATCATAGCGGATGCCTTGCGCCTGCGCCAAACCGCCCCATCCTATCTCCCCGCCGCTTCTGCTACCATTATCCCGGCCGGCCCGCTCCGGGCGCCCCTTATGTCCCAGGACTTTCATCAGGCCTATCCCGGCATCCCTCTCAACCCGCGCACCTGCGGCATCTGGGCGCGTCTCACTCGCCGCCCCGCCGAATGTGTTCATCTTCCCTCCGAACCCCACTGGGCCGCCACACTGGTTCCAGATACCGTCTACCTTCGTGGCAAGCCCGCCCATTCCCGCCGGCCCGTCCGCCCGGAGGTTTCTCTCTGCCGTTCCTGTCTGCTTGGCTGGTTGCGATCCGAGCTGGCCTCGCATTCCGCCCAGGTCATCGCTCTTCAGCCTGACCCGGAGTCCTTCAGCCAGTATTTCTTTCTCGCCCAGCCCGATTTCGATGCCGCGGGCGTCATGCCCGCCGTAGCGGAGGCTCTCGAATCCCGCTTCGATGATTTCTCACGCCCCTGCGAACTCTGCCATTCCCCCTCCACCTGGCTCTGCATCGGCCGCGACGAAGTTTCCAGCCTCGATGACTGGGGCAGCATTCGCTCCGCGCCGGGCCATCCTCGCTGTGCCGCCCATGGCGCCGCATGGTTCTGCGATTTCCTCGAGCGCATCCCCGAAGTGAATCTCCTCTATCTCAATCTGCCCTATGACGGTGCCGGAGCCTACCTGTGGTTCTGACCGAAGCGGCGAATTCCATGAGCCTGCCCGGCCTCGTCGCCAAATATCTGGCGCTGGCTGGCTCTTTCGGCCCTCCCGTTCCCCTCGATGCTTTCGGAATCCCTCACCACGCCGCCGAAATCCTCTGGAGCGCCCTCGATGAGGATTATCAAATCAGCCGCTTCCTTCACTTCTCTCTCTCCGCCGGCTCTTCCTATTCCATCAATGGCTTTCCCCAGACGCATCTGGCCATCGACGCCGGCATCTCGTCTCTCCTCTAACCGCCCCTCACCTCACCGGCGTGGCAAACGCAAATTCCGGCTCGATATCCACGGGAATGTCCGCCGCCCTCTTCAGCGCCTCCCCTAGCTGCCCAGGCATGCTTCCATATTTCGCAAACCAGGCTTCCGCCCGTTTCCTGTCGCCCGTCGCTTCCATTTCCAGCAGCTCGTGTGCCAGCGCCGTTATCGCCGCCGGCATCTTCCCAAAATCTATCGCGTAGCGTCCGCTCCCTGCCTCCCACGCGATTGCTTTCCTCTCCGAAAGATAATTGAATTCCATCATCTCCGCCGAGCCATGCGCTTCCGCCGTGCCAAACCGCACGCTGCGCAGGATTCCCGCTACGTACGCCGCATAATATCCATCCATCTTTCCCGCCGGAGCGCCTCCGTGTTCCGTCAGCCATTTCAGCCCATACATTCCCGCCACGTCCGCTTTCGCTTCCTCCAGCGCCGAATACTGCTGCCCGATCGCCTCCCGTATGTCTTCCTGGCCTTTCGCCGTTTTCGCATAGCTGGGCCCCAGCCCGTGGCTGATCTCGTGCATCATCGTCGCCGCCAGATATCCTTCTCCGCTCGCCAGCCGCGCCTGCTCCGGCTTCATCAGCCGCTCCGCGATCGGCAATACGATGTATTCCACACGCGCGTCCATAAAATTCTTGAAGAAAATCTCCTTCGAGCCCTCCGCCATGTGCACTCGCGGATCATTCGGCAGGTTGTCCGCCACCGCCTGGTAGCCGTGCAGCAGGTCTCCCGCTCGGTATGGCGCATCCATCACTTCCATCGGCGCCGCCCGCCCCTGCTTCGAGGGCAGCTCGCTCTTCTCCAGCGGCAGCGCTTCCTGCAATTCCGGCACATATTTTTGATATACCGCCAGCCTCCGGCTCTCTTCCTCGTTGCGGATCAGCACCGCCGCGCCATACGATGTCTTCACCCCCAGCACGCCATCCAGATAGACCTCATAGGGCGCCAGAATCAAATCGATCTTCGGATCCTTCAGCTTCACCCACGCGATATCGCTCGGATAATAATCGTCGCTCAGCAGCGCCGCGGCACGCAGCCGCAGGTATTTCGCAAACCCCGCGTCGTCGCTCAGCGCCGCCGCTTCCTTCAGATCCTTCGCCATCGGCTCCAGCAGTCTCGCGTATTTCTCGTGGTAGGGGATTGCCTCCAGCCCCGCCGCCCCGCGTTCAATGATCGTGTATGGGCTGTATATCTCTTTCCTCTCTCCCGGATGCTTCTCCACATAGCTTTCCACCACCTGCCGCGTCACTCCCTCGGGATAATACCCTCGCCCCGGCGAGAAGGGCGCCGTCCCCACAAATGCCTTGTTCGCCTCCAGTAAATCGAAGCGGCTTCCATTGATCACCAGAAATCTTCGCAGCAGCGCATCCTCCGGCCTGCTGCTCCCCTCGATGGATTTCAGCAGCATCAGCCCCCGCGGATCGCTCTGCCTCCAGTAGATCGCATCCAGCCATTGCGCCGCGTCCACCAGCTTTTCCACCATCTTCTTCTCTCTCGCCGTCAATCCCGCGCTGTCGTAGCCCATCACCACCCGTTTGTACCGCCCCACCCGCTCCGCCAGGTCCGGCGCCACATAGGGCCGCACGTTCGCTTTCAGCCCCATCCCCGCGCCCGGGCTGCCCGCCGCCCCGCTCTTGCCTCCTGCGGACTTCTGCTGCGTGCTCCCCAGCATCGGCGCCGTCAGCGCCGCCACCATCACCGCCAGCCACACCCATCTCTTCATTCTCATTTTTCGCCCCTGAGCTGTCTCTTGATTCCTACCCTCTTGACGCCTGCTCCAGCCTCTTCCACTGCATTTCCATCTGCTTACGGATTCCCACGGGCAGCCGCTCCCCAAACTTTCCCAGAAATGCGCCCACCTCCGCCAGATCCTTCTTCCATTCCTCCGCGTTCACCTCGAAAAGTTCTTCCAGCGCCCTCGGAGCCAGCGCCAGCCCGCTCATCGTCAGCCCTTTTTCCTCCGGCACCAGCCCAATCGGCGTCTCCCTCGCCCCCGCTCGTCCTTCAATCCGCTCCAGCATCCATTTCAGCACCCGCACGTTTTCTCCGTATCCCGGCCACAGAAACTGCCCCGCCGCGTTCTTCCGGAACCAGTTCACATGGAACACTCGTGGCGGGTGCTTTACCCTCTTTCCCATCTCCAGCCAGTGCCCGAAGTAATCCCCCATGTTGTATCCGCAGAAGGGAAGCATGGCCATGGGATCGCGCCGCGTCACTCCCACCGCTCCGGTAGCCGCCGCCGTCGTCTCCGATGCCATCGACGCTCCCACGTATACCCCATGCTCCCAGTCGAAGGATTCATACACCAGCGGCGCAAGATGTGCACGCCGCCCTCCGAAGATGATCGCCGAAATCGGCACGCCCGCGGGATCCTCCCACCTCTTCGAAATCGATGGCGATTGCTGCGCCGGCACCGTGTACCGTGAATTCGGATGCGCCGCGGGACCCAGGCTCGGCGTCCACGGCCGTCCCTGCCAGTCCTCCAGCCCCATCGGCGCCGCGTCCTGGATTCCTTCCCACCACGGTTCCCGGTTCCTCGTCAGCCCCACATTCGTGAAAATCGAGTTCCTCGAAAGCGCCTTCATCACATTCGGATTCGACTTCTGATTTGTCCCCGGTGCAACTCCAAAAAATCCCGCTTCCGGGTTCACCGCGCGCAGGTACCCGTCCGGCCCGGAATGCATCCACGCGATGTCATCCCCCACTGTCCACACTCTGTATCCTTCCCCTTCCAGCGCGCTCACCATCATCGCCAGGTTCGTCTTCCCGCAGGCGCTCGGAAAGGCTGCCGCCATGTACGTCACTTTCCCGCTCGGATCCTCCAGCCCGAGGATCAGCATGTGTTCCGCCATCCATCCCTGCTCCCGCGCCATCCAGCTCCCTATCCTCAGCGCGAAGCACTTCTTTCCCAGCAGCGCATTCCCTCCATATCCCGATCCAACGCTCCAGATCAGCTTCTCCTCCGGGAAATGCATCACGAAGCGCTTCGCCGGATCCAGATCCCCCAGCGAGTGCAGCCCCGGAACGAAATCCTCCGAGCTTCCCAGCCGCTCCTGCGCCACGCGCCCCATCCGGCTCATGATCCTCATGTTCGCCACCACGTAGGCGCTGTCGGTCACCTCCACTCCCACTTTGCTGTAGGGCGAGCTCGCCGGCCCCAGAATGTAGGGCGCCACGTACATCGTGCGCCCCGCCATGGCCCCGTCAAAAAGCGGCCCTACACGCTGCTTGCCTTCCGCGGGAGACATCCAGTTGTTCGTCGGTCCCGCATCTTCCTTCTTCTTCGTGCAGATGAATGTCACCTGCTCGGTCCGCGCCACGTCGTTGGGATTGCTCCGGTGCAGGTAGCACTTCGGGTAGGTATGCTCATTCAGATTCAGGAACGTTCCGTCCCCCAGCATCTCTTCGGTCAGCCGGTTGTTCTCCGCCTCCGAACCGTCGCACCACACCACGGTTTTCGGCTTCGTCAGGCGTGATACTTCCTCAACCCAATTTTCGAGCGGTGTGGACACGGGCCATTCTCCTGTTGATTGTTGAGCGGGCCGGCGTGCGGCGTGTCGCGCTGGCTTCGCCACCCCTTACAGAGGCACTGCCTTCGCAAGAATTCAGAGTCTAGGCCACGCCCCGCGGAAATGCAAGGCGCTCGCTCTCCTCCGGCCCCGCCGCCGGATGTTATACTTTGCCCGTGTACGCCAGAAAGCTTCGTGTCGAGGCCGTCATCGCAGGGGAGGCGCGCCCCTGCCCCCTCGATTGGCTCGATTCTTTCTCCATGCGCAATTTCACCCGCGATGCCGAATTTGACGATACGCTTCCCATCGCCGAGGGCCGCCTCCAGGCCAGCTTGCGCGTTGACCCCGCCCGCCTCGCTTCCGCTCTCGGCCTTTGGCTCACCCAGCGCGGCAAAGGCCTCGGCAAGCCCGTAACCATCCTCATTCACGACGAAGATTCC
>VFSW01003372.1_pt1 | contig 23977 bp, 18 predicted proteins | sample 5358111 | NCBI WGS metagenome assembly VFSW01 (sample SAMN11554181, study PRJNA540505) | mine drainage metagenome | isolation source: sediment from site ElyBrook_90M | place: USA: Ely Copper Mine, Vershire, VT | collected 2017
CCCCTCCGCCGCCCCCCCATGTTGGGCACCCATCCCCCCTACCCTATTATTAAAACGCGCGCACCCCCCCCGTGGGTCGGGGCGGCTCCCCCAACCCCACTGGGCGAGGACGACGGAAAAGAGGGGCGTGAGAGATTACTGGCGGCGGGCGGGTTCTTCAAGATCGGGCGGAAATGGGATATTATTAAAGGATGGCGGATTATAATCCGAATTCAATTTGGACGAGCAGGCAGAAACAATACGGCTCTTCGACGGAATCCCCCGCGGTGGAGGAGGGGATTTCCGGCGTTTCGCCGAGCGGCGACGGCGGCGGCGGAAAAGGAAACAGCATGTTGTGGTTCTTCGCCGTTCTCGCCGTCCTTACCGCCGTCGGGGTTGTTTATTTCGTTTTTCTGCGGACGCCGAACGTGGATGTCGGCGTTGCATTCGCAAAACCCGACCAGGTTTTTATCGGAGAGCCGTTCGTCATTTCCGTTTCGTTATCCAATAATTCGGAGACCATCATTAAGAACGGAGCGCTCGAGCTCATATTGCCGGATGGTTTTTCTTTTGCGGATCAGCCGTCCGATCAGCAGGCGGTTTCGACATCAACGAACGACATAAGTCCGGGTTCCGCCGTGACGGAAAATTTTACTCTGGTCGCCACGGGTAATCCGAACAGCATCGGCCACATCGCGGCGAAATTCCTTTATGGAACGGCGGCGACGGGCAAGACGCAGTTTGAACGCGACGGCAGTACAGACGTCATTACGGGTTTGCCGGCGGTCGGACTCACTTTCACGATTCCCCAGGATGTTTTCAGCGGCCAGCAGTTCAATATCGCCGTGAACTATCATAACAATACTTCGCACGATATCCGGAATGTCGCGCTCACGATGCGCTATCCGGCGGAGTTCGTTTTTACGACGAGCAGTATGCCTTTAAAATCGGGAACCGATGATACGTGGGACATCGGGACGATCGCAGCCGGCGCGGGCGGGACTATCGGCATCACGGGAATGGCAACCGGGCAGACGAATGCCGCGCCTTTGTCGTTCACGGGAACTCTTACGGCCGCTCCATTGGGAACCGGCTATGTATTGGATACCGAAACGGCGAATGCGGCCGTCGCCGTGTCGCCGCTTTTGCTTTCCGTTACGCTCAATAACACGAGCGCGTACGTCGCGGGTACGGACGATTCTTTGGATTACGTCCTTTCCTATGCGAACAATGACGCCGTGGCGCTTCAGGATGTCGTGATAAAGGCGGCGCTCACGGGATCCATGTACGATTTTTCGACGCTTCGCAGCGACGGCTCTTTCGATTCCGTCACGGATACCGTCACATGGTCGCAGGCGACGAATCCCGAGCTCGCGTCGCTTGCGCCCGGCCAGTCCGGGTCGGTGAAAATAAGAATAACCACGGAAAAGGCATTTCCCATCAAAAACGCGAACGATAAGAATTTTATCCTTGCAGTACGGGCGCAGATCCAATCGCCCACGATACCGCCGAACATTGCGGCAAGCTCCACGGTTGAAACGGCGGATATTCAGAATAAAGTCGGCGGCGCTATTGCCATTACGGCGGCGGGCTATCGCAAAGATGCATCCGGCATCGCGAATACGGGTCCGTATCCGCCGGTCGTGAACCAGCCGTCGCAATACACCATCCATTGGAACGTGACCGACTATTCGACGGACGTTAAAAATGTCGTCGTATCCGCCTATCTCAAATCGGGAAGCGTTTTCACGGGCAGGGTAAAAAGCAATATCAGCACGCAGCCGACCTATGACGCCGCGACGGGGATCGTCACGTGGATGATTCCTTCGTTGCCGGCGACAACGGGCGTGATCAGTATTCCCGCGGAAGCGGTGTTCCAAGTCGAGAACACTCCCGCCGTAAATCAAGTGAACCAGATGGTGACGCTGCTCGGCGCAACGAGTCTTAGCGCAGACGATACTTTCACGAATGCGACGCTCAATGCCTCGGCGGATCCCGTAACGACTCAGTTGCCGCATGACGCGACGGTGGCGCGGCAGAGCGGGGTAGTTGTGCAATAAAATAGAAAAGTTTATTGTTATTGCATTAAATCGACACAATGCTTATTGTGTCGTCCTCGCGAAGGCTCGCCCCGCGGAATGGCGGCTTCGCCTATTCCGCGGGGCGAGGATCTATGCTTCCAATCTTAATTTCTTAAAGCGCGGATCCTCGACCAGAGCCTGCCCTCGACTACAATCGAAGGTCGAGGATGACAGAAAGAATGAGGGTCCATGTCTTTTTTGTTTACACGCCAATAAACTATGAAAAACAATACTATCTTGGAAAATAAAATGGAGAAGATAGTTTCTCTGTGCAAGCGGCGCGGGTTCGTGTTTCCCGGGTCGGAAATTTACGGCGGACTTGCGAATTCCTATGAATATGGCCCGGTCGGCGTCGAGCTCAAAAGGAATATCCAGGATGAATGGTGGAATGTATTCGTGCGCCGTCGGAGCGATATGGTCGGACTGGACTCCTCGATCATACTTCATCCGAAAACATGGGAAGCGTCCGGACACGTGACGGGTCTTGTGGATGCGATGGTGGAATGCAGGAAATGCCATACGCGCACGCGAGCGGACCATTTAATAGAGGATTATTTTAAAAAGAAGGACGAGAAGATAAGCGTCGAAGGGAAGAGCGATGGCGACCTGGATGCGATCATCAATGAAAACAAAATAAAATGTCCGACATGCGGGTCGTTTGATTGGACGCCGGTCAGAAAATTCAACTTGCTTTTCGAAACGCATGTCGGCATCGTGCCGGAAGCCCAGTCGAAAGTATACCTTCGCGGGGAAACCGCGCAGGGGATATTTGTTTCGTTCAAGAACATTGTCGATTCGACGCGCGTTGCATTGCCTTTCGGCGTCGGACAAATGGGAAAAAGTTTCCGCAACGAGATCACGAAGGGCAATTTCATTTTTCGGACATTGGAATTCGAACAGGCGGAAATCGAGTATTTTTTTAATCCTGAAGCGGTTGATTGGAGGAAATTATTTGAAGTATGGAAAAACGATCTTTGGAAGTTCGTGACGGAAAATCTCGGCGTGAAGAAAACACATTTGCGATGGCGGGAACATGGCGATGAAGAACGCAGTTTCTACAGTGCGCGCACCGAAGATCTGGAATATGAATTCCCGTTCGGCTTCAAGGAATTGTGGGGGCTGGCATATCGCACGGACTATGATTTGAAACGGCATATGCAGTATTCGGGGATCGATCTTTCCTATACCGATCCGGTAACGGGAAAGAAATTCTTGCCTCATGCGATCGAACCGGCGGTCGGCATAAACCGGTTGATGGCTATGGTTTTACTGGATTCATATACGGAGGACGGCGACCGGATATTCCTGAAACTGCCGCCGCGGCTTGCGCCGTATAAAGCCGCCGTATTCCCGCTGCTCAAAAACAAGCCGGAACTTGTGGAGAAAGCCCGCGGTATTTATGAAGAGCTGAAAAAAGATTTCATGGTCGTGTGGGATGACCGTGGCAATATCGGCAAGCGGTATTATGCGCAGGACGAGATCGGGACGCCGTTCTGCATCACGGTCGACTTCGATACACTGGAAAAAGGCGACGTGACCGTGCGCGACCGCGACACCGCGACGCAGGAACGGGTGCCGATTGACCGGTTGAAGGAATATATCGCGTCGCGGCTGAAATAATTTTTAAAGTTTGTAATATTATAAAGCTGGGAATGATTTTTTTGCGGTTTTATGATGTTGTCAGGAGACAACCAAAAGCAAGTCCGTCGTCCTCACGGAGGCGAGGATATCTCGATAGAATTGATGCTCGATTATAAGCAGTGAGGGATTACTAAAAATTATTAATTATTATAGGATCTAAGTTCTATTAAAAATTATATGAGCGTGGCACATCCGACAATAAATCCTCCAGATAAAAGCATAAATCCTCGCCGGAGTTTATCCCGTGCCGCGATACGGGACGAGGACGACCGGGTGAAGACATCCGGTCAATTCATTATTACCGGAGGGAAGCCGCTTTACGGCGAGATCGCGCTCGCCGGCGCGAAGAACGCGGTTTCGAAAATGATGGTTGCGTCGCTTTTAACCGACGAGCCGTGCGTTCTCGAAAACGTTCCGGCGATTGGCGACGTGGCGATTATCGTGGAGCTTCTTGAACGGATTGGAAGCGGCGTGGCGATCGCGGGGCCTTCGGCGCGCATCCATACGCCTGCCATAAAAAACAGCCGCGTTTTGGAATTGAGCCGCCGGAACCGTATTCCGATTCTTGCGATCGGCCCCCTGCTTGCGCGCGCGGGCGAAGCGGAAGTGCCGATCCTCGGCGGCGACAAGCTCGGACCGCGGCCGGTCGACCTCCACCTTGAAGCGCTCGCGCGTCTCGGTGCGCAGATCGAGATCACGAAAACAAGTTATCGCGCCCGCGCGAAGGACGGGCTTCATGGCGCTCGTATTGCGTTACGTTTTCCGAGCGTCGGCGCCACGGAGAACGCGATGCTTGCGGCCGTGCTTGCGAAGGGAAGGACCACCATCACGAACGCGGCATTGGAACCGGAGCTCATCGATCTTATTATGATGCTTCAGAAAATGGGGGCTATTATCGAGCTTGCGCCGCCGCGGACAATTACGATCGAAGGCGTAAAAAAACTTCATGGCGTGACGCATCGCATTATCCCCGACCGGAACGAGGCGATCTCGTTCGCGTGCCTTGCGCTCGGGACGAACGGGAAAATTCTGGTAAAGGGCGCCGTGCAGGAGCATCTCATCACGTTTTTGAATGCAGTGCGGCGGATGGGCGCGGTGTACGAGGTGACGGATGACGGCATCGCGTTTTCGCGGGAAAATACAAACGGCCATGCGTCGCTTAAAGCAATCGACATTATGACCGATTCGCATCCCGGTTTTATGACCGACTGGCAGCAGCCGCTTGCCGCCGTCTTGACGCAGGCGGAAGGGACATCCACAATCCATGAAACGATCTATGAGGACCGGTTTGCGTACGCGCATGACCTGAATGAGATGGGCGCAAAAATGAAAATCTCCATGGACTGTCCGGAGGGGGATGCATGCCGTTTCGGCAGCGGGAAATTTTATCATTCCGCGAAAATAGAAGGGCCGACGGAACTTACCGCGGCGAATTGCGCCGTGCGGGATCTGCGGTCGGGGATGGTGGACATCATCGCCGCTTTGATGGCGAAAGGCGTATCCGTCGTTGACGGCGTGGAAGAGATTGATCGCGGGTATGAAAAGATCGACGAGCGGTTGAGGAACCTGGGAGCGGAAATAAGAAGGGTATAGGCCGCGTCACGACCGCCTTAAAGTGGGAATTCGGATTGATATCTGGTAAAATCCGGATATGACGAAGCCTCCGAAAAATCAAGTCCGCGTCAGAATGGCGCCCAGCCCGACGGGTTCGATGCACATCGGGACCGCCCGCGTGGCTCTTTTTAACTGGCTTTTCGCGCGCCAAAACGGCGGCGTGTTTGTTTTGCGTATCGAGGACACCGATAAGGAACGGTCGGAAAAAAAATACGAGGACGAGATTTTGGAAGGACTCGCGTGGCTCGGCTTGGACTGGGACGAAGGACTGGGAATAGAATATGGAAATAAGAATACAGAAGATAATCATGAAGAAAAAGGAAAAAAGAACCAGCCGGATTCCAAATTCCAAGTTCTCAATACTCAATACTTCGGACAATATGGTCCTTACCGGCAGAGCGAACGGACGGCGATTTATAAAAAATATCTGGAGCAATTGATCGCGCAGGGCGACGCCTATTATTGTTATTGCACGAAAGAAGACCTTGAGGCGGAGCGGCAGGAATTGGCCGCGCGGGGACTGCCGCCGAAGTACAACGGGCATTGCCGGCGCCTCAAAGAACCTCCGGCGGGAAAGAATCCGGAAGTGATACGGTTCAAAGTTCCGGAAATAAAAATTGAATTTAAAGATATGATCCGCGGGAACGTTGTTTTCGACGCCGCGCTTTTCGGCGATATCGTGATCGCGAAAGACACCGCAACGCCGCTTTATAATTTCGCCGTCGTGGCGGACGACGCGGCCATGGCGATCACGCACGTCATACGCGGCGAAGAACATATTTCCAATACGCCGAAGCAGATTCTGATGCAGCGCGCGCTCGGTTTTCCGGAGCCGATCTACGCCCATCTTCCCCTGATCTTGAATGCCGATAAAAGCAAAATGTCCAAACGTTTCGGCGATGTCGCGCTTTTGCGCTATCGCGAAAAAGGGTATCTGCCGGAAGCGCTGCTCAATTTTATAGCGCTGCTCGGATGGCATCCGAAAGGCGATCGGGAGATTTTTTCAAAAGACGAACTTATAAAAGAATTCGATATTGCGCGCGTCCAGAAAAGCGGCGCGGTGTTTAACCAGGAGAAATTGGACTGGATCAATAGAGAATATTTGAAAAAAACGGACGCGGGCGCGATCGCGGATATGCTTGCGCCGCTGCTTGCCGAAGAAGGCGTGCGTCCGGAAAGGCAATTTCTTGAAAAAATAATTGCCGTCGTGCGCGGACGGGCGGCGACTATCCGCGACATTGCCGATACGGGAAGATTTTTTTTCGCGCTGCCGGATTATGAAGGAACGTTATTGATATGGAACGATGCTGATGCGGGCGATGTGAAGGCGGTTCTCGAGGAAACGGCATGGAAGCTCGCGGAAGTTCCGGATGGCGCGTTTTCGCGCGAACCGCTCACGCGTTATATCGCGGAGATCACGGGCGCGCGGAAAAGGGGAGCGGTGCTGTGGCCGCTGCGCGTCGCGCTTTCCGGCCTTGCGGCGTCGCCGGATCCCATTGAAATCATGGAAGTGCTCGGCAAAGATGAATCCTTGCGGCGCATCGGGATCGCCGTCCGAAAACTGGAAAAATGACGATGCACGGCGGCAATAAATAGAATTTTAGAATAGAGAAGGAAATCAAGCCGCAGGCCTGTTTTTGGACGGGTTTTTCAATTCTGTTTTTGGTGTATACTAAGAAAGTAATGCCAAAGATCTTAAAACCGAAGGTTTTGGGGGATGTTGCGCCGTCCGATGTTTCAGGCAGACAATGGAACGTTTTCGGTTCGGCGGCCGGGCGGATTAACTTGTCCGTGCGGCGCGTTTTTCGCGTCAATATCGTAACGCCGGCAAAGGCGCTTACGGTGGCCGCCGCCGCCATTTTTTTCATTTTCGGATCGGTGAATGCGCCGTCGATTCTTACGAAGGCGTCAGGGGATACTACGGCGACCACGAACACGGCAACCGAGCAGCAGCAGCTTCAAAACCAGCTCCAGCAGCTGGAAGGGCAGATCAATCAATATGAAAATCAGATCACGAGTTATAAAAAACAGGGGAACACGTTAAGCAACCAGATCGCGACCCTGAACGCCAATATCGCGAAGGTCAATTTGCAGATTCAGGCGACCACGATAACACTCAGGGAACTTGATAAGAATATCGCCGATACGCAATCGCAGATCGCGGTGACGCAGGGCGATATCGCCAGCAAGAAAGTGGCATTGGGAAATCTTTTGAACAGTCTTTATCAAACCGATCAGGTAAGTTTGATGGAAATATTTCTCAAAGATCCCCGTCTTTCCGATTTTTGGAGCGATACGCAGAACATCGCGTTGTTTCAGGACAATCTGCGCGTTGCGGTCCAGCAGGTGACCGATTTCGCGAACCAGCTTCAGGATCAGGAACAGCAATTTGCGGCGTCGCGCGCCGATGCGGCGAGCGTGCAGGCGTATCAGGCGGCGCAGAAAGACCAGATCGCGAGCACAAAGGATCAGAAAAGCACGTTGCTTGCGGAAACCAACGGACAGGAATCGAAATATAAAGTTCTTTTGACGCAGACCCAGGCGACGGCGGCGCAGATCCGGGCGAGGATATTCCAACTGCTGGGCGGCGGCCAGCTTTCGTTCGGCGATGCGTATCAGTATGCCAAGCTTGCATCCAACGCAACAGGGATCGATCCGGCGCTGATCCTTGCGGTGCTTGACCGCGAGTCCGCGCTCGGCCGGAACGTCGGGCAATGCAATTATAAGACGGCAATGAGCCCCTTGAACCAGCCGATTTTTCTCGCTATCACGAAGGAATTGAATCTCGATCCGAATACGATGACGGTTTCGTGCGCCAACAGCGACGGCGCGTACGGCGGCGCGATGGGGCCGGCGCAGTTCGAGCCGTCGACATGGGAGCTTTACGCAAGCGGCATTACCGGCATCACGGGACACAATCCGCCGTCGCCATGGAACGATGCGGACGCCTTTACCGCAACGGCGCTTTATTTGAAGGACGCCATGGCGGGGTGCGCGCCGCTTTACACTGCAAGCTTAAGCCAGGAGCGGTGCGTCGCGGCAAAATATTACGCAGGCTCCCATTGGCAGTATTATCTTTGGACGTACGGCGAAGCGGTGGTCGAACAGGCGCAGGGTTTTGCGGGCGACATCGCGACGATTACGAAATGACGCATCCACCTTTTATGCCGCTCAAAAATGGGCCGTGCGTTATCATGGAAGCCGTTTCGGCGCTCCAATATCCGGGAGATATACCGATGAGCGGCATTGAATGCCCTTTGTTCTCTTTTTTTGACAAGACATTGCGGGAGAGTAGAATGGTAAGAAATCAATTCTTCGAATAATTATCCTTATGCCGCGCAAAAAGAACAATCATCTCAAATATATTTTTGTCGTGGGCGGGGTGATGTCGGGCGTGGGCAAAGGCGTGGCGGCATCGTCCATCGGAAAAATTTTACAGGCGCGCGGATTGCGCGTAACGGCGCTGAAGATCGATCCGTATGTGAACGTGGACGCGGGGACGATGAACCCGACGGAGCACGGCGAGACGTTCGTGCTGGACGACGGGACGGAGTGCGACCAGGATATGGGAAACTACGAGCGGTTTCTTGACCGCGATCTTTCGCGCGCGAATTACATGACGACGGGCAGTATTTATCTCGATGTCATCCGGCGCGAACGGAATCTCGAATTCGGCGGGAAGTGCGTTTCCGTTGTGCCGTATATCCCGATGGAAGTGATCCTGCGGATCGACCGCGCGGCGGCGAAAGCGGATGCCGAGGTCGCGCTCGTCGAGATTGGCGGCACGGTCGGCGAATACGAGAATATCCTTTTTCTCGAAGCGATCCGCATGCTCCGGCTGCGCCATCCGGGCGATGTTTTGATCGCGCTCGTGAGCTATATCCCGTCGCTCGGCGCGGGAGGAAACGAGCTGAAAACAAAACCGACCCAGCATGCGGTGCGGAATTTGAATTCGGTCGGCCTCCAGCCGGATATTATTTTCGGGCGCGCGCCGATGCGGCTCGACGAGAAACGCAAGGAAAAATTATCGCTTATGTGCGGCGTTGCAAAAGAAGATGTCATCTCTTCGCCGAACGCGGACAGTATTTATGATGTCCCGCTCAATTTTGAGAAGGAAGCGTTGAGCGACCGCCTGTTGAAAAAGCTCAACCTCCGCCCGCGCGGCCGCGACCTTGATGCATGGCGGCGGCTTTGCCGGACGATCCGCGTTGCAAAGAAAGAAGCGAGGATCGGCGTCATCGGAAAATATTTCGACACCGGAGAATTTATGCTTGCCGATTCTTATATTTCCGTTCTTGAAGCGATTAAGCATGGCGCCGCCGCCGCCCGCCGGAAGCCGGTGATTGAATGGCTCGGCAGCGGAGAATTCGAAAAAGATCCGCGATCGCTTGCGGCGCTTTCGCAGTACGACGGCATTGTCGTGCCCGGCGGGTTCGGCCATCGCGGCGTGGAAGGCAAGATCGCCGCGATCCGCTATTGCCGCGAACACAAAATACCGTACCTCGGATTGTGCTATGGGATGCAGCTTGCGGTCATCGAGTTCGCGCGGAATGTGCTCAAGCTGAAAGGCGCGAACACGACGGAGATCGATCAGACGGCGGCGCATCCCGTGATTGATATCATGCCCGAGCAGAAAAAATTGATGGAAGAAAAAAAATACGGTGGAACGATGCGGCTCGGCGCATATCCGGCGGAGCTTTTTCCGAAAACCATCGCGGCCGCTGCATACGGCACTTTGAAAATTTCCGAACGGCATCGTCATCGCTATGAAGTGAATCCGGATTATATCGGGCGTTTTGAAAAAGCGGGCGTGGTGTTTTCCGGTAAATCGCCCGATGGACGGCTTATGGAGATTATGGAATTGGCGAAATCCGTTCATCCGTTTTTTATGGGAACGCAGTTCCATCCCGAACTGAAATCCCGGCCGCTGCATCCGCATCCGCTTTTCAGGGAATTTATGAAAGCAGCGGCGAAGGGAAAAAAATAATGTGTTATTGTCGCGTATTTTCTGTCATCCCGGAATTTTGAGTCTGCGAAAAATATCAAGGATTCAGGATTAACCCTCTTCATTAAATTAATCAGAATTCAAATTAATTCTGGATCCCGGATATTCCTCGCGAAGCCTCGGAATTCCAGGACGACAGAATGATAATTAACTTTTCACTTCTTATGCTTATCTTTCTCTACGGTCCCGACGATTATCGCCGGCATAAAGCGAAAAAGGAAATTATGGTCCGGTCGGAGAAAAATCATAACGGCGCGCGGCCGGCGGTTTTTAACATGGAAAACAGGGATGACGCCGATAATTTCGAGGCATTCACGAGAAACCAGTCCATTTTCGAGGCGACGAAGTCGGCGATCCTTGAAAATGCTTTTGTTATGGACGCCGCACCGCTTGCGAAAATATTGAAGCCGCTTGTCGCGGATGAAAATACCAACGTCCTTTTGTCGGAAAGAAAAAAACCGGTCAAAGAGCTCGGTTTCCTTCTGAAAGAGCCGGTCGTCGTCCGGGAATTCGAAAACCTTGCCGGACCGGAGTGGCTTTCTTTCATAAAAACGGAAGCGAAAGCGGCCGGCGTCGCGGTGGACGACGCGGCAATGCGGTTTTTGGGCGGCGTGTACGCCGGCGATTCATGGGCGCTCGCGACGGAATTGCAGAAATTGGCGTCTTTCAAGCCGGCAGTCCTGCGGAAAGACCTCGATGCGTTCGATTTTGAGATTGCGCCGGATTATTGGTCGCTTATGAACGGGATGAAAAGCCGCGACATCCGCAACCGGATTATGGCGCTCGAAAAACTTTTCGCCGCGAATGACCCTGCGGCAAAAACGTTTAATATGCTCGCTTCGCAATGGCGCGAAAAAATTCCGCAGATGGCGGCGTATGACTTTATGGTGAAATCGGGGAAGCTGAATTACGAAGAAGCGCTGCTGGATCTGGTATTGAAAAATTAAAAACGAAAAATGAAAAGTGAAAAGTGAAAAAAGATCGAATTTCTGTCATCCTCGACCCGGTCGAGGACCAATATTTTGAAAATTATAAAGAGAAGGACGGGGGCATGGATTTCCTCCTTCGGGGGGCGACGCAATAAGGCATTGCGCCGGATGGGAAGCGTGGGTCATCCGTCTTCACGGATGATGACAAGGGGTATGGGTCGTCCGCCGGAGTTTATCATCGGCGGAGCTTATCCCGTACTTTAATACGGGAATCCTTGGCGGACGATGACAGAAAAGATGACAAGCGGGGGGGGGCGAAAGCGGTAAGCGACAAAAAAACGGATTCATTGGAATCCGTTTTTTTATTATTTTTTTGCCGTCAATTTTGCGATTCTCGATTTCGTCCGCGCCGCTTTATTTTTTGCGATGACGTTCGTTTTCGCCGCCTTATCAAGCGCCTGATAAATATCGGGCAGCATTTTTTGGGCATCCTCGATTTTTTTTCCGACAACCAGTTTCCGATAACGGGTAACGAGCTTTTTATAAGTTTCCTTTCTCTTCGTATTTTGGACGTTGCGTTTTTTGCTTTGGCGGAACGCTTTTTTTGCGGATTTAGTGATAGGCATGTTTTTTTTGAGGAATTATAGGAATGAAAACACAGCATTGAGAAGCACGGAGCGAGACACGGTTTTTAGCTCCTGATTGTTGATTTATGGATATGAGTATATACATTGGCGGCAAAAAAGCAAGTTTTCGATTATAATGGACGGATGATCTATCGCGTTTCGGGAAAACTGGTGCTGATGTCCGATCGTTTTGCGGTCGTCGAAACCGGCGGCGTGGGATTTAAGATATTGGCTTCCGCGCGGACGCTTGCGGGACTTGGCGCGCCGGCGGCGGACGTCGCTTTTTTTACGCACTTGCAGGTTCGCGAGGACGGCATGGACCTTTTCGGATTTTTGTCGGAAGAAGAACTCGTTTTCTTCGAGCTTTTGATATCCGTTTCGGGCGTCGGGCCGCGCTCGGCGCTTTCCATTTTGGACGTTGCGGGCCTGGAAGAGCTTTCGGCGGCGATCAAAGAAGGACGGCCGGATCTTTTGTCGCGCGCGTCGGGCATCGGAAAAAAGACGGCGGAACGGATCATCATCGAACTCAGGACGAAAGTGCAGTCGGTGAAAGCGGGGGCGGTCGTGCAAAAAATGGAAGTCGATGAGGACCTTATCGAGGCGCTTTCGAATCTCGGTTATCGCCGCGACGATGCGCGCGCCGCGCTCGCGAAAGTCGGTGCGGAAGCGCAGGGCATCAATGACCGCCTTCGCGCTGCGCTGGGAATATTGGGGAAGAAGTGACTCCGCTTTCTTGCTTGCGAGGGACGGGCTCTCTTAAGTCCCTCGCAAGTAAGAAAGCTTCGTCTATCATGGAAACGAAGAAGGGCTTATTTTACTTCTCTGTCTTTGCCCAAAACGGAATCCTTTGACTTCTTCGTGAACAAAAGAATGTTTCGTATCGTTATAGGATTTGTGCATTTGGAAAAAATCATAATAAAATGTCTCAAACCGCAACGGATAAGGCCCGTCCCTTCTTTATTTTCCGGTTATTTTCATCGCCGGAGCAGGGCTGCGTCCCGGAAAATAACCGGAAAATGCCCCGTACCCGGCACGAGTGCGCACATCCTATTGTGTAGAAATGATGGAAAATAATCGCGAAAAAACAAAAAAGAAGTTTGGCAACGTTTTTTATGTAGGGCTTTTGGGTTTTTTCGGCGGCATAAGCCAGGATATGTTCGTCCCTATTCTGCCGCTTTATCTCGTGAACATTCTTGGGTTCAGTACGGAATTCGTCGGCTTTGCCGAGGGACTGCTGACGGTCGGCGTGAGCGCCTTCCAGTTCATCGCCGGATGGCTTTCTGATAAGTTCGGCAAACAGAAGCCGATCGTTTTTACCGGATATTTTCTCTCTATGGTGAGCCGGCCCATGCTGGCGTTCGTGACCGGCGGCGCGGCGATTATCGGCCTGCGTTTTATGGACGGCGCCGGCAAGGGTATAAAGGATTCGCCGAAAGACGTCCTTTTGGCCGGTTCCACCGTGCCGGAAAACAGGGGAAAGGGATTCGGTATCGCGCGCATGCTTGATACGTTCGGTTCGGTGATCGGCCCCATCATTTTATTCGTCTTGCTTTATCTTTTCCGCGATAATGTATTGAAGTATCATTATATTCTTGTTTTTTGCGCCGTTCCGCTTCTTGCGACGCTCGGCATCCTTGTCGTAAAAGTAAAAGAGGTTTCGCCCGCGGTTCATCCCGAAATTTCCGAAGAAAAATCCGGAATGGCAAAAAAAGAAAAGAGCGCGTTCCGGCGGGAAAAGAACGGAAAATTACCTGCAACATTTTATATTTTTCTTACCATCATCGGACTTTTTACCCTTAGCAATTCGTCCGACGCGTTTTTGATTCTCCGCGCACAGAACGTCGGTGTTACGTTGCTTGCGATTCCGCTCGTCTACGCGCTTTTTAATTTCGTCTATGCGTCCGCGTCGGTGCCGCTGGGCAGTTTGTCCGACCGGATCGGCAGGGAAAAAGTGATCATCATCGGTTGGGTGGCGTACGCCGTCGCATACATCGGTTTTGCGCTTGCGAAAACGCCGCTCGACATCTGGTTTATCTTCGCTTTTTACGGACTCTATTACGCGATGACCAAGGGCGTGGCGAAAGCGTTCGTCGCCGATCTCGTCGGAGCGCCGCATCGCGGCCGCGCATACGGGATTTACAACATGACCATCGGTATTTTATCGCTTCCCGCAAGCGTCATCGCCGGATTTCTTTGGCAAAAGATCGATCCTGCCGCGCCGTTCTATTTCGGCGCCATCATAGCGGCTATCGCCGTTGTGTTGTTGGCGTTGTTCATGTTTTATTCCGCGAAAGGCGCGCGCCGCGGCGGACAAAGGAACGTCCTATAGGCCGCTCTTTATATTTTGAAGCGGGTTTTGTGCAAATCAGGATGTAATACGTTATAATAGAAAAGTCGAACCGAAGCATTTCATCATAAAAAATAAAAACATGATGGCGCATATACCGTTCAACGCGGATAAAATAAAAAAAGAAGACATCGACAAGGAAATATTACGGACCGCCATTATCGCCGAGCTGGATGCCGTGAATTTGTATGAGCAATTGGCTTCAGTGACCGATAACAACGATCTGAAAAAAGTTTTCGCCGATATCGCCGGGGAAGAAAAAACCCACGTCGGTGAGTTTCAGGCCCTCTTATTGAAGCTGGATCGGGAACAGGCGGAAGCATTGGAAAAAGGGAAAAAAGAGGTTGAGGCATTGACCGGATAAACAGCAATCATCGCCGCCATGTCCATAAAAAGAAAAAAGATCACGAGTTCGGCCTATTTTATAGGGATGAACGGGAACGGCATTGTTTCGTTCGGCTCGGGCCAGCCGGACCTTCCGCCGCCTTCGACAATATTCAAGCATGCGGGTGATGCGCGGCTTTTCAGGTATGGGCTCATCAAGGGGGAGATTGATCTGCGGAAGGCGCTTGCGAAACAGTATCCCGATGCCGCACCGGAGGATTTCGTCGTTACGAACGGCGCATCCGAGGCGCTTGATCTGGTTTTTCGGGCGATCCATCGGATGCACGGGAAGGCGAAAGTGCTGGTATGCCGGCCGTATTATTATTCGTATCCGCCGATCGTCGAGCTTGCGGGGCTTGAGCCGGTCTATACCGACCTCGAAGACGGAAAGATCAACCTCCGCGATTTTGAAAAAAAGGTAAAGAGCGTTAAAGCGGTGTTGATTAATTCTCCGTCGAACCCGACCGGCCGCGTCGAAGACCTTGCGACGCTGCGCGCGATAGAAAAAATCACGGCGAAGCGCGGCGTCTACGTGGTTTCGGACGAGGTATATAAAGATCTGATTTATGAGCGCGAGAATTACCTTATCAAGGGCAGGCACGTTATTACGATCAATTCATTTTCGAAGACGTACTCGATGTGCGGGCTGCGCATCGGGTATCTTTTCGCGCGCGACCCCCGCATCGTGGAAGCCGTTGTCGCCCTCAAAGTGCATACGTCGATGAACACGGATGTCCTTGGACAGGAGATGGCGCTCCGTGCGACGAAAGTCCCGAGGAGTTTCATCAACCACCAGACAGCGATATGGAAACAGCGCCGCGATTATATTTACGGCGGACTGCGTGCAATGGGATTCGACCTTTGGAAGCCGGAGGGAGCGTTTTATGTCCTGCCGAAGATAAAAAATTCGGGCCGCGTTGTGGAGGATTTATATTACGATCACAAGGTTATCGTCTACGACGGCGCATGGTTCGGCGCGCCCGGACGGATCCGCCTTTCCTATGCGCTTGAACTGCCCAAGATAAAAGAAGGGCTTTCGCGCATCGCGAAATACATCAAAGGAAAAGAAAGCTGGCTGAAGTAGGATTTTTATGACGGTCGTTCAGGACAAGCCTTCCTGAATTTTTTCCAGAAATTTTCTTCTGAAAAATCCCGGTGGGCAAGGGTGTTTTCATCCGCGACCCGGAATCAGGATATACCAGCATCATCCCATGAAAATACAAAACTTCAAGGAACTGGCGAAGAGCGAACTGCGGACGGCGGGGCTCAGGGTCGCGGAGGCGGGGCTTCAGGCGATTGATACGGAAGCGGTCGTGCGGCGGAGCGTTTCGTACGGCGCAGGTGATCTGAAAATTTTCGACAAGAATTTTCCCATAGCGGAGGACGGCAAGTTTATCGTTGTCGGCGTCGGAAAGTGCGCGCTCGAAGCGGCGCGGGCGCTCGAAGGCATTATGGGCGATCGTATCACGACCGGCGCCGTGATCGACGTCCACGAAGGGATGCTCAAAAAAATAAAAACCTATCGCGGCACGCATCCGTTTCCGACGGAGGCGAATGTCGACGCGACCAGGGAGATTATAGATCTTTTACGGGGTCTTACGGAACGCGATTTTGTGTTCTTTATCATATCCGGCGGCGGTTCGACGCTTCTGTGCCAGCCGGAAAATTTCACATGCGTGGACGAGCGGGAATTTTTGCGCCACTTATTCGAGAAGGGCGCGACGATTGAGGAGATCAATACGGCGCGAAAGCATATTTCGCGCGCCCGCGGCGGGTATCTTGCGGAAGTCGCATATCCGGCGCGCGCGGTCTCGCTTATTTTTTCGGATGTTCCCGGCAACAATCTTGAATTTATCGCATCGGGACCGACCGTGCGTGATACGACGACCGTAGCGGATGCGCGCGCGATCATCCGGAAGTACGACGGCGAGGAACGTTTTGCCCATATCGAAGACAATCTCATCGAGACGCCGAAGGACGGAAAATATTTCGCGAACGTCGCGAATTTCCTTGCCGTGGACAATATGACGGCGCTTGCCGCCATGCAGGATGAAGGAAAAAAACTCGGGTTTGCCGCGGCCATCGTAACGGCGACGCTGCAGGGCGAGGCGCGCGATATCGGCCGGGACGTTGCGCGCGCAATCCGCGGCGCATCGCCGAAAACAATATTGCTTTACGGCGGTGAAACGACGGTGACCGTAGCAAACCCGAACGGCGCGGGCGGCCGCAACCAGGAAGTCGTCATGGGCGCGCTGCCCGGTATCGGAGAAGGGGAGCTTGTGATGAGCGTTGCGACGGACGGGAAAGACAACACTGGTTTCGGAGGGGCGTTATGTGATACAATAACGAAGCAGGCTGCCCTGGAGAAAAATCTTTCACCGGATGTTTTTTTGGAAGAGAACCGGTCGTACGATTTTTTTTCGGCGGTCGGCGATTATCTCATGATGGGGGACACCGGTTCCAATGTTTCGGATATCATTATTACGATCAGGAAATAAATTTCCCTCTCTGTCATCATCCGTGAAGACGGACGACCCGCGCTTCCTGTTTTTTCTTTTAAAATTTTCAAGGCATGGATCCTTGACGGAGTTTATCCCGTACCACGATACGGGACGAGGACGACGGATAGGATAGGATATGGACCATGGCGGGTATGCAGCGATAAGAATATCAAAGGCGAATAATGTTTTATATATAAAGAGAAAGGTATTACAATATAATAATAAAATAAAATGGCAAAGAAACTTACCGTTCCGTTCGAAGAAATAGGGATGAAAGACCTCGGCATTGCCGGAGGAAAGAATGCGTCGCTCGGCGAAATGATCCGGACGCTGGGAGCGAAAGGCGTGCGGGTGCCGAGCGGTTTCGTTATCACGGCCGAGGCATACCGCTATTTTTTGAAATCCGCGGGACTCGATGTTTTTATAAAGAAAACACTGGAAGGCCTTGATACGAAAAACCTGAAAGATCTCGCGCGCCGCGCGAAAATAGTGCGTGAAAAAATAAAGGCGGCGCCGTTACCCGGTGACCTTGTGAAAGAGATCAATGCCGGCTATCGCGCCATGGAAAAACGTTACGGCAGGAACATCGACGTCGCCGTGCGCTCGTCCGCGACCGCGGAAGATCTTCCGGGAGCGAGTTTTGCCGGCGAACAGGAAACGTACCTCGGTATTCGCGGCGCGGCGGAGCTCGCGGTTGCCGCGCGCGCGACGATGGCGTCGCTTTTCACCGACCGCGCCATTTCGTACCGCGCCGACAAGCATTTCGACCATCTGGATGTCGCGCTGTCGGTCGGCGTGCAGAAGATGGTGCGTTCCGATCTCGGTGTTTCGGGCGTGATGTTCACGGTCGACACCGAGTCGGGATTTCCGAATGTTATCGTCATCAACGGTTCATGGGGTCTGGGCGAAATGATCGTCCAGGGAGAAGTGACGCCGGACGAATTTCTGGTATTCAAAAAGAATCTTGCGAACGACGCGTTTTGTCCGATCATCGAAAAGCATCTCGGCGTTAAAAATAAAAAGATGGTGTATGCGCCCGCAATGCACAGCATCAAGCAGACGAAGGTTGTTTCGACGAGCATCGCCGATCGGCGCAATTTTATTTTGACCGACGATGAGATCCTCCTGCTTGCGCGCTGGGGCGCTATTATAGAAGAGCATTATACGAAGCGGAGCGGCCATTGGACGCCGATGGACATCGAGTGGGCGAAGGACGGCAAGAGCGGCGAGCTATTTATTGTTCAGGCGAGGCCGGAAACCGTGCAGGCGAGCCGCGATTTTTCGAAGGTGAAGGAATATCATTTAATGGGATCCCGTACTGCGCCGCCGCTTCTTCGCGGCATTTCCGTCGGATCGCGCGTCGCGTCGGGGCAGGTGCATATCATTTTGAATCCGCGGGATATCGGCGCTTTCAAGAAAGGCGAAGTGCTCGTGACAACCATGACCGATCCGGATTGGGAACCGATTATGAAAATGGCGGCGGCGATCGTTACCGATAAAGGCGGCCGGACGTCGCATGCGGCAATCGTGAGCCGCGAGCTCGGGATTCCCGCGGTTGTCGGCACCGAAGCGGCGACAAAAAAACTGAAGAACGGCGATTGGATAACGATCGACACGACGGGAAGCGACGGTATTATTTACGGCGGAAAACTTCCGTTCAGGGTCATTCAGCACGATCTGAAAAAATTACCGAAGCCCCGTACCGAAGTGATGATCAATGTCGCGATGCCGGATACGGCGTTCGAGAATTCGTTTTATCCGAGCGCGGGTGTCGGCCTTGCGCGCGAGGAATTCATTATTGCGTCGAAGATCGGCATTCATCCGCTGGCCATGATCAATTTCGCGACGCTTCCAGAACCCTTTAAGCGGCGCATCGACCGGATGACGAACGACGCGTCCGACAAAGTCCAGTTTTATGTCGATCATCTCGCGTATGGCATCGCGAAGATCGCTGCGGCATTCTCTCCGCGTCCCGTTATCGTCCGCTTTTCTGATTTCAAGACGAACGAATACCGCGCACTCGTAGGCGGCGAGCTGTACGAACCGTACGAAGAGAATCCGATGATCGGCTGGCGCGGCGCGTCGCGGTATTACGATCCTAAGTTCAAGCCGGCGTTCAAACTCGAATGTCTGGCGATGAGAAAAGTGCGCGAGCGCATGGGGCTTACGAACGTGATTCCGATGGTGCCGTTCTGCCGCACGCCGGAAGAAGGGAAGAGAACGCTTGAAATAATGGAGGAAGCGGGGCTTCATACGCGCGCCATGGCGAAGACGGCGGAAGCGCGGCGGAAGGCGGTGCCGGTCTATGTCATGTGCGAGATCCCGTCGAACGTCATCCTTGCGGACGAATTTCTTGCGATTTTCGACGGGATGTCCATCGGCTCCAACGATCTTACGCAGTGCACGCTCGGCCTCGATCGCGATTCCGGCATCGTGGCGAAGGTGGCGAACGAGAACAATCCGGCGGTCAAACGGTCGATTGAGATCGTCATCGCGAAGTGTCTTGCGAAGAAAAAATACGTCGGCATTTGCGGCCAGGCACCTTCGGATTATCCAGAATTCGCCGAATTTCTCGTGGAGCAGGGGATCCAAAGCATTTCCCTGAATCCCGATACCGTCGTGCCGACGCTGGTGAAAATATATCAAAAAGAAAAAAAATTAAAACGCCGCTAAAAAATGAAAATAGCTTTTTTTGAGCGCGAAGAGTGGGAGGAGTCCGTCGTCCGTAAAAATTTTCCGAACGATGAAATATTGTTTTTGGGCGGTCCGTTGAACGATGAAACGATTCTGCGGCAGACGGATTATGACGTCATTTCCACGTTCGTCGGCTCGCGTATCACCGCGAAGACGCTCGCCATGTTCTCGAACTTGAAATTCATCGCGACCCGTTCGACCGGTTTTGACCATATCGACCTCGATGCCTGCAAGGCGCGGGGCATTACGGTCGCGTACGTTCCCGGCTACGGCGACAATACCGTCGCTGAATTTGCGTTCGGACTGCTGCTTTCTCTTACGCGAAAAATATATCAGGCGGCCAATCGGATGAAAGAAACAGGATCTCTTTCACAGGAGGGATTGCGCGGTATCGATCTTAAAGGGAAGACTATCGGCATTATCGGCACGGGGCGCATCGGCCGCGAAATGATTGCAGTTGCCAAGGGATTCGGCATGAAAGTGCTCGCGTATGATCCGTTCCCGAATGCCTCGCTTGCCTCGACGCTTGGTTTTCGGTACGTTCCCCTCGAGGAGCTTCTCGCGGGTTCCGACGTCGTCTCACTCCATTGTCCGCTTACGAAAGAGACCATGCATATGATAAACGCGAAAGCGATGGCGCAGATAAAAAAAGGCGCCTATATCGTGAATACCGCGCGCGGCGGCCTTATCGAAACCGAAGCGCTTCTCATTGCGCTTGAAAACGGCACGGTCGCCGGCGTCGCCATCGATGTTTTCGAAGGCGAGAACGAGACCAGAAACGAATTCGGATTTTTAGAGAGCGAGGCCGCGACGAAGGAGGCGCTTGAAATCGTCCTTGAAAACGAAATGCTGATGAAAATGCCGAACGTGCTTATGACGCCGCACATCGCTTTTGATTCGAACGAAGCACTCGCACGGATATTGGACACCACCATAGACAATATCAAAAAGTTTATTTCAGGAGAACCGGCCAACCTTGTTCCGTAGCTTCCCATTCCCTCCATCGTCCTTGACGCCGGTCGAGGATGCATGCTTTGAAAAATCAAAAAGAGAGGGCTGGAAGCATAGATCCTCGTCCCGTGGGATAGGCGAAGCCGCCATTCCGCGGGGCGAGCCTTCGCGAGAACGACAGAAAGACGATAAAGCAATAATCCTTATTTTTTAAATCATAAATGCGCATCATAAACGCCACCGTGACGAAAATTTTCGACTCGCGCGGCGAGCCGACGATTGAAATCGCGCTGGAAGCTAAAGACGGAACCAAAGGAACGGCGCAAGTGCCGTCGGGAAAGAGCCGCGGCACGGGCGAGGTAAGCGTTGTTTCATTCGATCGCGCTGCGCGGACGGTGCGCGGTATCGTGCCGGCGATGCGCCGCGCGAATTTTTCGTCACCCATGATCTTCGACCGTTTTTTGCGCGTGCAGGACGGTACGCGGGACTTGCATCGTCTTGGCGGCAATTGCGCACTCGGGCTTTCGCTCGCATTCGCGCGCGCGATGGCGGCGGAAAGGAAACAGGAACTGTGGGCTCTTATCGAAGGATTTTATTTTAAAGAACGGCCTGCCGCAGCGCGTCCGGCGCGCCCGATGATCTTTTCGAACATCATCAATGGCGGCGCGCACGCAGCGACGAACCTTGCCATCCAGGAATATATCGCTGTCGCGAAGCCGGAGGGGGCATCCTCGGAAACGGTTGCCCGCGTTATCGCTTTATACCGCGAAGTGGGCAATGCGCTCCGCCGCCGGACGGGATTGCGGCGTTTGCCTTTGGGCGACGAAGGCGGTTATGCCGTTGATTTCAAAGATAACGGCGCACCGCTTGCGCTTCTTGCCGCAAGCATTAAAAAACTCCGTTTTGATAAAATATTCTCGCTTGCGATCGATGCCGCCGCGTCGGAATTTTATAAGAACGGAAAATATAATTTCGAAGGCAAAAAATTATCGTCCGCGGCGATGGCGGACGTGTACGCTTCGTTTCGCCGCCGCGCGTCGTCGCTCATGTCCGTGGAAGATCCGTGCGCCGAAACCGACGCGAAGGGTTTTGCGCTCGCCCGCGCGCGATTGCCCGGCGTTTGGATCGTGGGCGACGACCTTACCGTTACCGACGCCGCCCGCATCGGACGCTTCATCGAAGACGGCGTCATTACCGGCGTTATTATTAAGCCGAACCAGATCGGCACGCTCTCCGCAACCTGTGACGCGATCACGGCAGCGCAAAAACGCGGCGCGCGCGTCATCGTTTCGCACCGCTCGGGCGAAACCGGTGACAATGCCATCATTCATATCGCGAAAGCGTGTTCCGCCGACGCCGTGAAAATCGGCGCTCCCGCCCGCGAACGGCTTCTGAAGTTTAACGAATACGTCAGGATCTTCCGTTGAAACCAGATCGGCATTTTTTCTTTTGTCGTCCCCTCGAAGGAGGGGATCTATGCTTCCAATCTTAAATTCGGAAAGCGTAGGTTCTCGCCTTCGCGAGGACGATAGAGGAGACGAATTCCCTTTTTTTGCGACGGCATTACACAGGCTTGCTTGTTTATTTTATATGTGTTAATGTATCACCAGTTAATTTTTAAAATTTAATAAAGGAGGTAAAAAATGAACGAGTGTCTTGATCTTGATGGTTCACTGGATCTGTTTCATAATTCAGTGGATAAACTTTTCGATTTATTGAAAAACGGCATTAATGATTCTCCTGACCGGCTTTACGGTTCACTGAAACAGTTTGATGATTCACTAAATAAACTTTCTTCTTCAGTGGATCGACTCAGCGGTTTGCTGCGGAATCAGACATTTTCGTCGGCACCGAGCCGAATCAATAGTTCATTGGATCGGCTTTGCGAAACATTAACTTGGGTTGATAAAGCACCGGAGTTGGATGGGCTTCGCGATTCGCTGAGCAGGGTTTATGATCCGCCGAAGATGGAACGATTTAATAGCTTGTTGGACAGAATGAATGATTCGATGGATAAGCTTCGTAATTCACAGCACCGGCTTTGCGACGTATTGGATCTATTGAATAGGCGAATGCGCGATCTGCATAATCAGGAATTAGAGCGGATGCGCAGACAAAAAAGACTTTATTATGAGCAAAGTTATCAACCTTCTCACCGTAGGATCAAAGAGCAACCAGAATGTGATGATTCCCATTTATTATGCTTTGTGTTAGCTCTCGCAATTCTATAGCAGTTTTTAGCTGCTTGCGTTCATCGCAAGCAGCTTTTATTTTTTAATGAATACATTAGGATCTTCAGCTGAAGGATAATTTAGTGTTTTTTGTCATTTTGGAAAATGAAAGCTTTGAATGTTTATCCAGCGTTCGGATAATCCTTTTTAGAACATGGATCCTGAATATTTTTTGCGGATTTAAAATTTCAGGATGACAGAAGAAAAAAAGCGGATTGCAAAAGCAAAAAATAAAACCCCTTTTCGGGGTTTTATTTTCTATTCTGTCGTTTTTCCGTCAAAGTGGTCATTTTCTTCGTCTGCCATCGCGTCCGTTTTCGCGGGATGAATGGTGCCATCCTTATGCTGGGGCGGGGAGTAGAGCGTATAAAGTTTCATCGTTTTGTCGGGCGATGTGTTTTTTACATTATGCTCCGTGCCCGCGGGCACGAGTATGGCGAAACCGTCGCCGACCGGATGTTCCGCGCCGTCAAGAATCGCGGTTCCGGTTCCCTCCTCGATGCGGAGAAACTGATCAACGGTATGTACCTCGCTTCCGATTTCCTCGTTCGGGAGCAGGCTCATCAGGACGAGCTGGCTGTTTTTTCCCGTGTAGAGCACCTTCCTGAAATGCGCGTTGTTTTTTGATTCTTCTTCTATGTTTGCAATGTATCCTTTCATAGGATTATTTTTTTTATAGTTTTAATTTTTTAAAGAGAGCGACCTTTTCCGGTATTGTACCACATCGGGAAGATTGCGGCGAAACATTGCATTTTTACTTATTCCGCATAAAATAGGTATTGTTCACCGCAGGAATTCATCCGCCCCTATAGCTCAGGCGGGAGAGCGGCTCCCTCTACCTATCTATAAAAATAAAAATTTTATCCTATCGGTTCGCTCATTAAAAATAAAAATATGATTTCTTCTGTTCTTGCCATAATGCCCCTATAGCTCAGTTGGTAGAGCAGCTCCCTCTTAAGGAGATGGTCCGAGGTTCGAATCCTCGTGGGGGCAC
>VFSW01003373.1_pt1 | contig 23974 bp, 13 predicted proteins | sample 5358111 | NCBI WGS metagenome assembly VFSW01 (sample SAMN11554181, study PRJNA540505) | mine drainage metagenome | isolation source: sediment from site ElyBrook_90M | place: USA: Ely Copper Mine, Vershire, VT | collected 2017
TGACTGCGCAGACGGAAGCGGCGCAGAGCCAGATTGCAACGGTGCAACGCCAGATCGCAACGGCACAGAGCGAGGCCGCGGAGGTTCAAAGCAAGATCCAGGCCGCCGAGAGCAAGATCCAGGCCGCGCAGAGTCTGGCCGTGGCCGCACAGCACGAGAAAGCCTCCGCCGAGGGCCAGATTGCCGCGCTCAACCGGGAGCGGGAAGCAGTGCGCCAGCGCGTCGAGCGGATGCTACAGCAGATGGACGAGCTGGTGTAGACGGTCGGCCCGGACAGCGAAGAGTTTCACGAGTTCAGCAGGGCGCAGTCGTTTAGAAGAGCGCAGTTGTTCAGCAGTACGCAGTCGTTCAGCAGCCGCCAAGGGAGAGGAGACGCGCGTGACCGAGAGAGACGGGAGACAGGATGAGACGGTGCGGCTGAGCGGCGGAGTTTCGGCGGATTCCGCGTCCAGCGGTCCCGACGGCATGGGCATCCCCGAGGCGATCAGCGTGGAGATCTACGATCAGGTCTACACCCTGCGCGGCCCGGACAGCGAGTCCGTCCGGCACCTTGCTGCGCTGGTGGATGCCAAGATGCGCGCGGTGGCGGCGAACGGGACGGTCGATTCACTGCGCGTCGCGGTGCTGGCGGCGTTGAACATCGCGGACGAGCTGATGGCCCTGCGCGCACGCTACGACGCGTTGACGGACAACGGGGAACTGGCAGAGGGTTCCATGCGCTCGCGCGCCGACACGCTCTCCGAGATGCTGGACGAGTTGCTGGAAGAGCGCCGCGCTGGCTGATCGCGGAGCGGTTCAACGAGATTATTGCGGTGGCGGGTTGGGTTGGGACGGTTTATTGGCGCCGCCGAAGATCTTCTGGATGAAATTTTTCTTCTTGGTGTCGGAGCCGTCGGCAGGGGTATCGGACTGCGGCGTTGCGGTGTCTGGAGTGGGGGATGGCTGGGATTTTTTACCGCCAAAGCCGAAGAGACCCTTGATGACGGTCAGCGGAGACTCGCCGCCCAGGTGGCTGCATGTGTTGCTGGGCGCGGTGCCGTCGAGGAAGGCGAGGGAGTAGTCCTCGGGGCAGGAGTCGTCGGCGGGCAACCAGGTGTTCTTGTCGATGCGATAGAGCTGGACGCCATCGGGCGGGCTGAAGGCGTGCATGTCGGAGTACTGTGGCAGTTGGATGGCGCGGTCCATGAACTCGGCCCAGATGGGGGCGGCGGCGTCGGCTCCCTGGAGCCTGACATCGGTGTAGTCGTCGTTGCCGACCCAGATGATGCAGAGCAGGTTGGAGGTGTATCCGGCAAACCATGCGTCGTGGGATGTGCCGGTCTTTCCCGCGGCGGGCGCGGTAAACCCGTGGGAGCGCACTGCCGACGCAGTGCCATAGTTCGCCGCGAACTCCATCAGCGACTGGGTCAGGTAGGCGGTGCGCGGATCCATCACCTGGTGCGCCTCCGGGGCGAAGTCGGCGACGATGTCCCCGTTGGCGTTGCGTACGCTGGCCAGCATCCAGGGCTTCAGGTGGACGCCGCTGTTGGCGAAGACGGTGTAGGCGCCCGCCATGTCGAGTGGTGTGGCGCTGTAGGTGCCGATGGCGACCGAAGGCGTGCCGCGCGCGTTGACGATGCCTGCCGTACGCGCCAGCGCGGCCACGTTCTCGTACCCGACCTGCTGGGCCAGGTTGATGGTGGCGATGTTCAGCGAGTGCGCGATGGCCTGCGCCGCCGTGACCATGCCGGGGAACTCGCCGTGCTCAAAGTTGCCGGGGTCGTACGGCTTGCCATCGAACATGAAGGTCTGCGGGTCGTCGTTGAGCCGGGTCAGCGCGGTGAAGACGCTGTTGCCGTCGAGGTCCTCTCCGGTGAGCGATGTGTTGTATGCGGCGGCATAGACGAAGGGCTTGAAGATGGAGCCGGTTGGCCGCTCCGCGACGGCGTGGTTGAGCTGTGAGACGCCGTAGTTGCGGCCACCGACGAGCGCGAGCACCTGCCCTGTGTGGGGGTTGAGCGCGACCAGCGCCACCTGCGGGTATGTGATGTTGGGATCGTTCTTCTTGTGCTTCCTGCGCACCATCTCGTCGACGTTCTTCATGCCGGCCTCGACGGCCTCGGAGGCGGCGCGCTGCAGTTCGGGGTCGAGCGAGGTGTAGATGCGGAGCGCGTCGTGGCCCAGCTCCTGGTCGCCGATGCGCTGGGTCAGTTGATCGTGGACCAGATCGACGAAGTAGGGGGCTTCGGAGGCGTCGATGTTGGGTGCGGACAGGCGCAGAGGCTCGGCCTTGGCGCGGTCGGCCTGCGATGCCGTGATGGCTTCGGTCTCGACCATCGAGTCGAGGACGAGGTTGCGCCGCTCCATCGCGCGGTCGGGATGGTGATAGGGGTTGAAGTAGTTGGGCCGCTGGATCATGCCCGCGATGAGCGCGGACTCGGCGAGGTCGAGCTGGCGGATGTCCTTGCCGAAGTAGACCTCGGCGGCCTCGCCGAAGCCGTTGATGGCGAAGCTGCCGCGTTGTCCGATGTTGATCTGGTTGGCGTACATCTCGAAGATCTGCTGTTTGTTGAAGCGCGCCTCGAGCTGGAAGGTAATCATGATCTCGATCAGCTTGCGAGTGAATTTTTTCTCCGGCGAGAGGAAGAACCCACGCGCGAGCTGCATGGTGAGCGTCGAGCCGCCGCACTCCTTGTGACCGGTGAGGGTGTCCTCGACGGCGCACTTGGCGATGCGGACGTAGTTGATGCCGCTGTGCTCGAAGAAGCGGCGGTCCTCGATGGCGAGCACCGCCTGCACCATGTTGGGGGGGATCTCGCTGTAGGTGACCAGGCGGCGCTTGGTGCGGTTCTTGTCCTCGGAGAGCGCGGTGATGAGCTGCGGCTCTAGCTGGTATGCGGCCAGCGCCGCGCCGTTGTCGGCGGTGATCGACTGCACAACCGGGCCGGGGCCGGAGTCTGGAGCGGAGCCTGGGCCGGCGACGATGGTGGTGCCGTCGGTGGAGTGATAACTCTGCGGCCCCGGCTTGATCTGGATGCGGTTGCCGCTGACGGTGAATGTGCCGAGCTGTGGGTTGGTGTTGTATCCCGCGCGGCGCAGGTCCTGCGCGATGAACTCGACGCTGAGGCGCTGTCCGACGCGTACCTCGCGCGGCGCGGCGTAGACCTGCGCGGCGTTGGCAAAGAGCGGGCCAGCAGCCAACCGGTCGTCCACGATGGACTGGTATTTGAAGTAAAGAATACCGAAGACGCAGGCACCGAGGAACAGACCCGCCAGAGCGACGATGAGCAGGCCACGCAGCATTCGATGGCCGAGGCCGGAGCGGCGTCCGCGAGAGCTGCCGTTGTTGCCGAGTTTTACTTTGATGGCCATGAATGACAGTTGTGAGTTGCTAGTTCTGAGTTGTGAGGGAAGCAAGTGCGGCCTGCATCTGTTGAACGCTCTCGGCGACGGGAACGTCGATGGTCTGGTTGGTGAGACGGTTGAGCAGCTCGACCTTTCCTTCGACGAGTTTTTTGCCGATTGCGATGCGGAAGGGCACGCCGATCAGTTCGGCGTCCTTGAATTTGACGCCAGCCCGCTCGTCGCGGTCGTCCAGCAGAACGTCGATCCCCGCGGCGCTGAGTGCGGCGGCGATCTCTTCGCCCGCGGCCAGCAGCTCCGCCTCACGCACGTTCGTGACCGTCACCACCACCTGGAACGGCGCGATGCTGGGCGGAAGCGCGTAGCCCTCTGTCGCCTTCGGATCGTTCGCATTCTGCGCGGCGAAGCGAGCGGCGGATTGCTCGATTGCCGCCGTCAGAATCCGCTCGATGCCGATGCCGTAGCTGCCCATGATCGGCGTCGTCTCCTTGCCGTCGCGGTTCAGCACCGACGCGCCCATCGACTTGGAGTACTTGTACCCCAGCTTGAAGATGTGCCCGATCTCGACCGCCTTGGCGATGCGCAGCGGTGCCCCGCCGATGGGGTCAAGCTCGCCTTCGTTGACGCTGCGAACGTCGGCAATCAGCGTCGGCTTGAAGTCGCGCATCGGCGTTACGTTGCGCAGGTGGTAGTCCTCTTTGTTGGCTCCGGCGATCAGGTTGGCGCGGCCTTCGAGGGCGGCATCGAGAATCACGAGCGTTCCGGGCTTCTTCGGATGTGGCGCGGCGGCTAGACCGATGGGGCCGAGAAATCCGGCAGGCGCGTTGAACGTGGCAACGATCTCGTCCGCTTGCATCGGGCGAAGCTCTCCACCCGCGATGGCCGAGAGCTTGGTCTCGTTGATCTGATGGTCGCCGCGTAGAAACACAACCACGGCGCGCGTCTTACCGACGGTCTTGACCTGCTTGTCGTCCGCGTCGGGGTGCTCGACGATATAGGCCATGGTCTTCATCTGGTGGTGTGGTTGGAGTACAGCAGATCCCTCCGCTTCGCTGCGGGATGACAAACCAAAGGAGTGGTGTTGATTCAGGAATGCTCCGACCTCGTCGATGGTCTTCTGCCCCGGCGTGTGGACAAGCTCCGGCAACCCATCGCCGGTCGGTGCAATGTCGGTGACAGGCGCGAGCTTCGACGTGGCCTTCTCGACGTTTGCGGCGTAGCCGGACGACGAGCTTGCGATCAGGTCCTCGCCCGCCTCGGTCGAGACCATGAACTCCTGCGAGCCCGTCCCGCCCATCGCGCCGCTGTCGGCCTCAACCACCAGAAAGTCGAGGCCGCAGCGGGTGAAGATGCGGCGATAGACCTCTTCGTGCTTAATGTAGCTTGCATCCAGCCCGGCCTCGTCGATGTCGAAGGAGTACGCGTCCTTCATCAAAAACTGGCGCACGCGCAGCAGCCCGGACTTCGGCCTCGGCTCGTCGCGGAACTTGGTCTGAATCTGGTACCAGATCTGCGGCAGTTGCTTGTAGCTGCGCAGCTCGGAGCGCGCGATCGCGGTCATGATCTCTTCGTGGGTCATGGCCAGGCACAGCTCCGCGCCCTTGCGATCCCGCAGGCGGAACATGTTGTCGCCCATGCCGGCCCAGCGGCCCGATTCCTCCCAGGCCTCGCGCGGGTTGAGCGCGGGCAGGTGCATCTCCTGGCCGATGGTGTCCATCTCCTCGCGCACGATGGCGACGATCTTGTTGATGGCGCGGTTGCCAAGGAAGAGCTGCGAGTAGAGGCCCGCGCCGAGCTGGCGGATGTAGCCCGCGCGCAGCAGCAGTTTATGGCTTGCGACCTCGGCGTCGGCGGGTGCCTCGCGCAGGGTGGGGATAAAGAGTTGCGACCAACGATGCATGGGATGTGGGAAGCGCTTTCCGGCGTGAATCGCCTGTGAGACCCAGCGCCGATGACCTGCCGGGTGGGCGAGGCGCGAACGCGAGGGGCCAGAGGCTATTCTAAACCGCGGAGCGGATCAGGCGTACTTGCGCAGGACGCCCAGGACCTTTCCCTGGATAGCGACGTTGGCGGCGGGCGCGTAGATGGGGGCCATCTCCTTGTTGGAGGGCTGTAGGCGGACCATTCCTCCCTCGCGGTAGAAGCGCTTCAAGGTTGCGTCATAGCCGTCCACCAGGGCCACGATGATCTCGCCCTCGTGCGCGGTTGCGGTGCGTTCCACCAGTACATAGTCGCCGCTGACGATGTGCTCGTCGCGCATGGAGTCGCCGCGCACCTCCAGCGCGAAGACCTCGCGGTTGCCGATGATGTCGGCCAGCGAGATGCTCTCCGCCAGTTGGATGGCCTCGATGGGCTGGCCCGCCGCGATCCGACCCAGCAGCGGCAGACGGTCGAAGCCCTTCTTGCTGGAGCGCGGAGGCAGGACGTCGATCGACCGGCTGCGGTTGTGCGCCCGCTGTAGCAGGCCTTTGTTCTGTAGGTTGGTGACGTGTTTGTGAACGGTTGCCAGTGAAGACAGGCCAAGACCACTGGCCATCTCCTCGTAAGAGGGCGAGTAGCCATGCTTCTGCGTGAAGCTGGTGAGGAAGTCGATGACTTCTTTTTGCCGCCGTGTAATCGCCATGCGCTAATTGTAGCGAATAAACGGCGAACTGGAGCGAATTTCGTAAAATTAAATTGTTGACGGAACAGATTCGTCGCCGGATTACGGGTTGCGCTGCGCGACGAAGGTTGCGTCGCCCAGCAACCCAGAGTCCGGTGGAAGCTGCGGCCCGAAGCCGAACCCGACAGGACGGGGCGGGCCGCCAGCGGGCGCGCCAGGGGCTGCACCCGGTTGGGCCAGCAGTCGTTTCTCCGGCGGAAGCAGGCGGTCGCCGATCTGGCGGTTGGTCCACTCGTTGGTCACCGCGATCTCCAGCCGGTTCGCGCCGGGTTTGAGCGCGGTGGTCACATCCACGCGGTAGGGTGGCGCCCACACCAGCCCGACTGGCTTGCCATTCACCTTCACCTCGGCAATATCGCGCACCGTGCCAAGATCGAGCCAGATGTGTTGGTTGGGACGGAACCAGGAGGCCAGCGCCTGCACTGTCTTGCTGTAGGTTGCGGTGCCGGAGAAATACTTGATGCCCGGATCGGCGCTGTCGGTCCAGGAGGTGAGCTGCTGCATCCGCACGCTGGGCGGCGCGCCCCAGTTTGGCGGGAAGGTGAGCGTCCACGGCCCGGAGAGGGTGGCCAGCTTCGTCTCGACAGGCGCGGACACGCTGCGTTTGGGAGCAGGCGCGGCGTTGCGGAAGATAACGAAGACGGACTCTCGCTCGGCGAGGTCAAGCGGGACTTCTGTAAAGCCGGAACTGGCGACATATACCGCGGGGCCGATGCCCGGCTGATGATTGCCGCTGCGGTCGGCCATCTGGACGGCGGTCGTATACCCAGCCGTATTGCCGGGCCTGTCGTTGGTCATCGCGCCATCCATCGGACGCCAGATCTGCACGTCCCTGCCGCCGACACGGAAGCGGGCGTCGAGGTGTACCGGCGCGTCGGCCTGGTTGACGACGAAGTAGATGTCGGCGTCCGCCGTGCGGCGGTGGACCCATGCTGGCGGACTGTCCAGCGAGCCGCTGGAGGCAAAGTCCTGCGCAGTCTTGAGGCGCGTGAGCACCTCGTCCAGCGGAATGCCCCAGTAGGTCATGCCCTTGCCGAAGGCGTGCTGGTTGAGGGTGATGCCGTCCATGTCGCCCCACAGGTCGGTGGCCAGAGTCTGCACCTGTGCGTCTGCGTCTGGGTAGTGCAGCAGGCTGGGGGAACTGGTGGGACGCGGGCCGACGAGGGTCGCTCCCGCAGCGACCAGGTCGTGCAGTTTCTGTAGAACCTCGGGTGTCATCTGCCGGGTCGGCGGCAGCACCAGCACGCGGTAGCTCATGCCGTCGGGCATTGCGCTGCTGCCTTCGATGTGGATGCGACCGTCCGCCGCGACGCTGGTGCGGTTCATCAGAACGTCCGTGTTCATAACGTCGAAGTCGTATCCGGCGGGCGGCGCGGGTTGCAGCCCGTCGCCCCAGAAGGGCATCGTAGAAGGCGCGCCCTCGGGCAACAGATAGGCGAGGTCGGCGACAGGGTCTCCCTGCTGTAGCAGGTACGAGACGCGAGCGACGTACGTCATAAATGGCTTGGCCATCTCCGCCCAGGTGATGTTGCGGTTGATGTGGCTGCCGACCATGGTGTTGCCGGGCTTGGTGTCCAGCGGCTGCTCCGCCGAGGTGTGGAAGACCAGCCGGTTGACCCCCTGCGCAAACCAGTAGTCCGCGATCTTTTTAAAGGTGTACGGCGACTCATATCCGCCGCCAGTGAAGGTCTCCGTGGCGACCAGCGGCTTGCCGTAGACATGCGCAGCGGAGGCGGCCCCGCGCACATCGACGTAGTACATCGAATCCGGATGCAGCGCGCGCACCCAGAACTCCGCCATCGGTATGTCGATGTGGCTCTTGTTCAGCAGCGTGTCTTCGGGAATCTCCAGCGCGACGCCGGAGGCCTCGGAGTACGCCTTCATGCCCAGCTTGTGCAGTTCACTGTCCATGGTGCCATAGAAATCGCCCGCATAGAGGTCGGCGAGCGTGCGGCGGAAGTCCCACAGGAAGCGGTCGCTGGCGTCCGCATTCTCCACTACGCGCCCGGCCAGCACCGGCAGATAGGGAGTGGGATCGTAGCCACGGCGTTGCTGGAACTGGGCGATCATATCGTCGGTCCAGTTCTGCATCCCAGCCTCCCAACTGTCCATCGTCATGTACTGCACGGTAGAGCCGATGAGGTCGCCGAGGTGCGCTTTCATCGGGTTCATGTAACCCGCGAAGTACTGCTGCACATACTTCGAGCTGAGCTTGTCCACCTCGTATCCGCTGCCCGCGGGGACGGACGGACGGTTCTTCGCTCCGGTCAGCGAGTAGCCCATGCGCAGGATCGTCCAGTGGCCCGCGGGTGCGTCCCAGTGCAACGTGCCGTCCTTGTCCATCTTGCCGGTCAGGTTGACAACATCGCCGCGCCCGATCTCCGCGGCGGCAGGCGACGCCGGCGTCGGCACAACGTCGTAGCGGTCCATCAGGCTACCGAACGCGCCCTTGTCCTCCCAGCGGTTGACGCGCGCATCGGAGTAGAAGATGGCCTCGCTGATCCCGTAACCAGCATTCGCCGCGCCGGGATACGTTGCGGGTGGTGCCGCTGCCTCACCATGAATGACCTCCGCCGGGGCGAGACCTACGCGGTCGAACTCGATGCGGAAGAACTTCGCCGTGACAGCGGGAAAGGCATACGTCCGGATCGAAGCGCCGTGATAGCCCTGCGGCCCCGGCAGATCGAGAATGGTGCGGAAGTGTAGGCCGTCGTCGCTGGCCAGAATCTTGCCCACCGGAATCCTTCCCCTGCTTCCCAACGAGAGCGCGCGCGCCGTGTACGGCTCGGCAAACTCGTACTGTAGCCACGCGGGGCCACCGTCCTTCGGTGCCGCAATCGTCACCGCTGTCTGCAAGCTGTCATCGAGCAAGGCTTTGTCGTCGATTGGCCCGCCGCTGGTCGTCGCCTTGGGATGCAGCGACGCCATGGGCGTCTCATCCGTAGGCGTCCGGTAGGCGACCACGGCGCTATCGGCGTAGAAGTGCGGCGCATTGGGTGCGGCCCCTGCGCTGGAGTCGCGCACCGGGCCTTCATTCGAGGGCGGCTCGGCGAGCTTGTCGGCAAACTGCACTGGCCCTGCAACATCCGTCTCGCTCCACACCAGCTTCTTCATGGCCATCTGCTGTGTCACCCACGGCCCGCCCGCCTCGCTCCATCCGGCACAACTGAAGATCGACATCTCCAGGTCGAGCTGCTTGGCGAGCTGCGCGGAGTGCAGCACCGCGTGGTACCACTCCGGCGTGCCGAAGTTGATCTTCGGCTCGACAACCTGGCCGTTACCCGACGCGACATCGACAAGCTGGAAGCCGCCAATGCCCACCCGCTTCATCCACTCGATGTCCTTGGTGATCCCCGTCTCGGTGACGTTGCCGTTGGTCCAGTGCCACCAGGTGCGTGGCTTGGCGGAGTCGGGCGGCGCGAGGAATGCCTGTGCCAGCGGGTCTTGCGCCGTTGAAGTTGGCGTCGACCGTGCCGGAACGCTGGCGCTTTGGGCACAGGCGAGCGTTGCGGCGGCCAGCGCGGCGGCGGTGGCAATAACGGCGAAGGATGTTGCTCTATGCGTGGGCGTCATACGCTCTCCGGCAGGAAGTTGCGGGCCGATCGCTGTGCCGGGGCGCGGATTATTGCTCCGGATGAAGGTTCGCTTTGAGGAACTGGACGTAGATGTCGTAGTCCGAAGGCACCATTCCGTGGCCGCCCTCATGCATGTAGTAGTTGAGTCCGTTGCTGAAGAGGGGTGTTTTCGCAGCAGGCCAGACATCGGTGCCAAGGTCCTGTTTGCCGAGCAGCTTGTAGACTGGCCCGGCGGCGACCTCCGCCAGGAACTCGCCCTTCGGATCGGACCAGTAGTCGGTGCTGCCTGTCTGCAGCAGCACCGGACGCGGCGCGATCAGCGCGAGCAGCATGTGTGAGTCGAACGGCGCAGTGTCGGGAAAGCCCGCATACTTCGCATAGTTGGCGGCGAACTGATACGGGAAGCGCGACGGCGCAGTCAGATGCGCAATCGTCTCGCCATAGTCGCGGTGGCTGAGTGCGGCCCCGCCCTCTCCGCCGCAACTGGCAATGACCGCGGCGAAGCGCTGGTCGTACGCGCCCGCCCAGGTCACGGTCTTGCCCAGGCGGGAGACGCCGTGGATGGCGACGCGCTTGGCGTCTACCGACGGGTCCGTCTCGAAGTAGTCCTCGACCCGGCTCATGCCCCAGGCCCAGGCGGAGATCGATCCCCACGCGTCCGGCGCGCGGTCGGCCTCGCCCGTCTGTCCCGGTCTCATATACTTCGCGCGGATGCCGTGCGCAAAGCCCGTCAGCGTATCGGGATCAAGCTCGGCGTAGTTGAAGGTTGCCACGCCAATGCCCGCGTCGAGAAATGGCTCGACGTTGATCCGGCCAAAGCTGAAGACGCGGCCGCCAGTCGGTGGCGTCACCAGTTCGTTGGTCTTCGGATCGCGGATCTTCTCCGGCGCGGTCCCCGGATCGTCCACCGCATTTTGGATTGCACTGAAGTTGATGTCGAAGTACATCGGCACTGGCTTTTTGGCATTCGCTGGAATGTATTCGAGCAAGTGGATGACGGGCCAACTCGGGTCCTTCGACAGATGGATCGTGACCTGCTTACGGACCGCCTTGCCCTTCAGTGCGGGTGTGCCCTTGTCGGTGACTTCAAAGCTCTCGTCCGCTGGGCGGCCGGGCATGACGCCGTATTGCTGGGTCTCCAGCATCTTCAGGATCTCTGGGCGGCGTTTGCTGTACCACGTCTTGGCGTTGCGCACCGGCTTGCCGTTGTCCAGTTTCAGCGGGTCGGGCAGGGTGTAGGTCCCAACCTTCGACTCGTCGTAGTTCACTGGGATGCCAGCGGCGACAGCGGGCGCAGGCTTTGCAGTCGGCGGAGGCACCTGTGCGGAGATGGCGAATCCCGAAGCGGTGATCAGACAAGCGACCAGCGACGCGCGCAGGCACTGGAACGGTGCATTTTCGATCGACATGGAGGATTGCTCCTGAGTGCGAAAGGCTGAATCTGTTTTGAAGAGAAACCAATCGCAACTCGAAACCCTAGATTTCGCTCCAGAGAGTTGTCAAGCGGACCCTTGGCGTCCTGTGTTTGCTGGGTCTGGAGGCCCGCCAATCCGGTCTCGACGCAGCGCCCTGCGCTTGATGAGCAGGAAGAACACCGGGACCAGAATCAGGACGTGAATCGTCGAGGTAATCATGCCGCCGACGATCGGGGCGGCGATGGGCTTCATCACGTCGGAGCCGATGCCGGTCTCCCAGAGGATCGGCGCAAGGCTGAGAATGACCGCCGTGACAGTCATCAGCTTTGGCCGCAGTCGCTGCACCGCGCCTTCGACGACGGCCTGCAACAGCCCAGTCTCGGTCATGGGGGAATCCTGCGCCAGGTGGTGTTGGAAGGCCTCGTCCAGATAGACCACCATCACCACGCCGGTCTCCACCGCAATGCCGAACAGCGCGATGTAGCCCACCCAGACGGCGACGCTGAAGTTGTAGCCCAGCGCCCACTGTAGCAGCAGTCCTCCCGACATTGCATAGAACGTAGGAAAGATCAGCACCGCCGCCTCGGCGACAGACTTGAAGACGAGATACAGCAGCAGGAAGATGACGAAGAAGACGATGGGCAGAATGATCTTCATCCGCTCCTTCGCACGAATCTCGAACTCATACTCCCCGGCCCAGCGCCAGGTGTAGCCGACGGGAAGCGTCAGCCTCTGCTCCAGAAGCCGCTGCGCGCGACTCACAAAACCCCCATAGTCGTGGGTGTTCAGATTGAGATAGACATAGCCGGTGAGCGCTCCGTCTTCGTCGCGGATCATGGAGGGGCCGCGGGAGTAATAAACCCGCGCCACTTGGCTGACGGGGATCTGCTCGCCGGACGGGGTTGGGATCAGCGCCTTCGACAGGTCCTCCGGATGGTCGCGGAAGTTGAGTTGATAGCGCACGGCGATGGGAAAGCGCTCGCGGCCCTCCACGTTCTGCGCGATGTCCGCTCCGCCGATCTCCGAGGTGATGACCCGCTGCACGTCGGCCACGCTCAGGCCATAGCGCGCAGCCTCTGGCCGGTTCACCTCCACGTTGAGATAGAAGCCCTGCGCAACGCGCTCGGCATAGACGGAGTTGGCCTCCGGCATGGATGCGATGACCTGCTGCATCTGCGCCCCGATGTCCTCAATATGCGCCAGGTCGGCCCCCTGGATCTTGATCCCGACCGGGGTCTTGATGCCAGTCAGTTCCATGTCCAGGCGGTTCGCAACCGGCATGGTCCAGGAGTTGGTGAGTCCGGGGAACTGGAGCCTCTCATCCATGTCGTGGATCAGCTTTTCGTAGGTCATGCCGGGACGCCATTGCTCGCGCGGCTTCAGCATGATGGTGGTGTCGTACATATCGAGGGGTGCGTTGTCGGTGGCGCTGTCGGAGCGCCCGACGGTGCCGAAGACCGATGTGACCTCGGGAAAGGAGCGGATAATCCGGTCCTGCTCCTGCATCAAAGAAGCCGCCTGTGGAACCGAGATGCCGGGCAGCGCGCTCGGCATGTACAGCGCGGAACCCTCATACAGCGCGGGCATGAACTGGCTTCCAAGGCGGAAGTACAGCGGAACCGTGGCGGCCAGAAAAGCAAGATTCAAAGCGATCACCAGCTTCCAGTGCTGGAGACTCCAGCGCAGCACGGGGAGATAGATCGCTTGCGTGATGCGGGCGGCGGGGTTCTTCGACTCGGGACGCAGCTTTCCGCGCAGGCAGAACGGCATCAGCGCCGGCACCAACGAAATGGAGAGCAACGACGAGAAGATGAGAACCAGCGTTTTGGTCCAGGCCAGTGGCCGGAACATGCGCCCTTCCTGCGCCTCCAGAAGAAACACCGGAAGAAACGACACCACGATAATAATCAGCGAATAGAAGAGCGCAGGGCCAACCTGCTGGGCCGCGCCGACCAGGATACGCCGCCGCTCCGCATCGCTGGGCACATCCGTCCGCTCGGCCAGATGACGGTAACCGTTCTCCACCATGACGATGGCCGCATCGATCAGCACGCCGACGGCCAGCGCAAGGCCGCCCAGCGACATGATGTTGGAGCTGACGTGCAGGTAATACATGGGGATGAACGCGGCCAGCACGGCAATCGGCAGCGTCAGGATGGGAACCAGCGCCGCGCGGAAGTGGAAGAGGAAGGCAATGCAGACGAAGCTGACGATGATGGCCTCCAGCAGCAGGTCCCGCTTCAGCGTGTGGATCGACTCATTGATGAGCCACGAACGGTCGTAGCCAGTCACGATCTCGACGCCGGCTGGCAGGGAGGACGCGATCTCCTTGAACTTGGCCTTTACTCCGTCGATGACGTTGAGCGCATTCATGCCATAGCGCATCACTACGATGCCGCCCACTGTTTCGCCTTGCCCCTGCCAGTCGGCCGCGCCGCGTCGCTCGTCCGGTCCGAAGCTGACGGTGCCGAGATCGCGCACCAGAACCGGCGTGCCGTCCTTGGTTGCCACCGCAACATTCTCCAGGTCGGAGAGCGACCGAAGGTAGCCGAGACCGCGCACCATATACTCGGCACCGCTCATGTCCAGCACATCTCCGCCGACCTCATTGGTGCTCTGCCGCACGCGGTCGATCACCGTGGCCGCGGAGATGCCGTAGGAGAAGAGCTTGTTCGGGTCGAGGTTCACCTGATACTGGCGCACAAAGCCGCCGATGCTGGCCACCTCCGCAACGCCCGGCACAGTCTGCAGTTGGTAGCGCAGACTCCAGTCCTGTAGCGCGCGCAGGTCGGCCAGACTTTTGTTGTGGCCGCGGTCCACGATGGCGTACTCGTAGACCCAGCCCGCGCCGGTTGCATCCGGCCCGATAGCGGGATGCACGTCGGCGGGCAGCTTTCCCGCAATCTGCTGCAGGTACTCGATCACCCGCGACCGCGCCCAGTAGAGGTCGGTGCCATCCTGAAAGACCACGAAGACATAGGAGTCGCCGAACATGGTCTGCGCTCGCACGTTCTTCACCTGCGGGGCCGAGAGCAGGGCGCTCACAATCGGGTACGTCACCTGGTCCTCGATCACATTCGGCGGCTCGCCCGCCCACGGTGTGTGAATGATGACCTGCACGTCGCTGATGTCTGGCAGCGCGTCCAGCGGCACGCGCCTCATGCACCAGAATCCAGCGACAGCCAACAGGATGGCCCCCATGAAAACGAGAAAAGGATTGCGCGCGCACCACGCGATGGTTCGTGAGAGCATCACATTCCTCCTGTTGTGCCGACGCTGAGTTGCTTCGTCCCCAGGATCTGGCCGCCGCGCTGCACGGTCACGGTCACCTTCCATGTGCCGCTCGAACCCAGTTGCAGCGGCCCTTCATACAGCCCGTTGCCTTTGTCGGCCAGTGTGGCAACGGCACGCATCGCCGCCATCCCCATATCGGGCATCGCTGGCATGAAGAAGGTCGCAGTCACCTGCGTTCCGGCCATCGGTTTTCCGTCCGCCCCAGTCAGCTTTACGCGCACCGTGTTTGCGCCTGGATGCGGCGGAGAGGGCAGCGTGCTCAGGTCGATCTGTATCTGCTGGGCCGGTGCTGCGCTTGTGCCCGCCTGCGGCGACGGAGTTGAGAACGCCGCTATCGCCCCCTGAAGCTGCGCCTCCGAGTCCACCAGGAAGTTGGCGGAACTGACAACCTGTTCGCCAGCCTTCAGCCCTTTGAGGATCACAATGGAATCGTCGAGCTGCGGCCCCGTCTCGACCGTACGCGGCTCCAGGTTGCCGTCGCCATGGTTCACAAACGCGATGGCCCGCGAGCCTGCCTGGAGCACCGCCGAAGACGGAACCACCAGTTGCCGCCCCAGCGGGACAGCAATCGCTACGTTGACATACATCCCCGGCTTCAGGACCACGCCGGGGTTCTGGAAGACCAGGCGCACGCGCACCGTGCGCGTTGCCGGATCGACCTGCGGCAGGATCTGGTCGATGCGGCCATTGAAATGCCGTCCGGGATAGGCATCGACCGTCACCTGGGCCGGGTCGCCCGGCTTCAGTCGGCCCACGTCGTTCTGAAAGATATTGGCGTACACCCACACCGTGGAGAGGTCGGCGATGGTGTACAGCTTGGTATCCGGCTGCACATACGCGTTGGGCAAGGCGTTGCGCTCCGTAATGTATCCCGAGGCAGGCGAGTCGATTGCGATGTTGCGCTGCACCACGCCGCTTTTCTCCAGATCCGCGATCGCCTGCGCCGGAACGTCGAACTGTCGCAGACGCTCCTCTGCGGCTTGCAGCAGCCAGCCAGCCTCCTGTGCAGCCATGCCGTGCGCATCCGGCGCAAACGCCTTCTGGTCCTGTCGGGCCAGAAGATACTCCTGCTCGCTGCTCACCAGGTCCGGGCTGTAGATGGTGAAGAGCGGCTGTCCCTTGCGCACATATTGGTACGTCGCATTCGCCGAGACATCGTGAATCCACCCCGGAAAACGGGTCTGTACATAGGAGAGCCGCTGCTCATCGATGTCCACGTTGCCGGGAACGCTCAGATCGTCGCTGACATCCTTCAGTGCGACGGTCGCCATCGTGACCCCGATCTCCTGAAGCCGTTGCGGCGACAACTGCACGGGCGCCAGCGCGGGCTGTTCGCCTGCCGCCGTAGCGCTTTCCGGCGAAGTGGTCTCGGAGGACGCATCCGGCCCGCGCGCCACAACCGTATCCTGCGCAGCCGAAGCCGCAACCGGAGATGTATGGTTCCGGTGCAGCAGGACAAACGCCAGCGCAGTCGCCAGCAGAACGCAGACGGCAACGGCCGCCGCAAGAATAAATTGATAGGTGCGCGTCTTCATGGTTTCACCTCGATTGCGGTGGAATTGGACTGTTCCAGAGGAGTGCCGGTGGCGAGTTCCAGGTCCGCCAGGCGCGTGTCGAAATCGGAGACTGCCTGCAGCCATTCCAGATCGATATTGATTACCGTCATCTGGCTGTCAAGAAGGTCCAGAAAGTCCGTCTTGTCGTTCTCATAGGCGATCACGCTGGATTGAAGCGTGGCCTCTGCCTGTGGCCGGAGTTCGTCGCGGTACAGGTGTGCGAGTTTTTGCGCAGCCAGCGCCTCCACCAGCGCCTCCTGAATCTGCCCGAATGCGACATTGCGCAGCGCGGCCAACTCAGCATCCTGCTCGGTGACCTGCGCCGTGGCCTCCGCAATCTCGGAGTCGTGCTTGCGGCGATTCAGCCAGGGCAGGTTCATCGAGCCTTCCACCATGTAGTCGTTGCGTGCATACGAGCCGGGAGGCATCCGCATGTAGCCCCCCGAGACGGTGAAGTCTGGGAGGTACGCCTTCCGGGCCAGCGCCTGTTCTTTGTGGCTCCGGTCCGCGGCCTCCTGGGCCGCGATCAGGTCGGGCCGCGTGTGCAGGGCGATGTCCTCCAGCTTCTGCGCCTGGGGAAGCCGATCGAGCACCGCATTCTCTCCCGTCACGAGCAGCGGCGTGCCAGGGTCGCGCCCCAGCAGCGTGTTGAGCCGGGAGCGCGCAAGATCGGCGTCATGATCGAAGCGGATCATGTGCTCCGCCAGCGCCGTCAGCTCCACCTGCGCCTTCAGAATGTCCTGCTGCGACACCTTTCCGACCGCGTACTGGATGCGCGCCGCTTCGATCGCCTGCCGCGCGATGCCCACATGCTGATCGTGAATCACGATTTCGTCGTCGGCGCGCAACAGGTCGTCGAAGGCCTTGCGCGCGCGCACCCGCACCTCCAGCCGCACTTCATCCAGATGCGCTTTGGCCACGTCCACGTCGGATTCGGCCACACTGGTGCGCAGCGCCAGCTTGCCCCGTCCCGGCAGCGTCTGGCTGATGCTGAACATATTCTGGGCCTGGTTGTAATCCCACGGCTGTCCGAGTGGGACTCCCCACCCGCGATACATCACCGACGGATCGTCCAGCGCGCCAGCGCCGGAGACGCGGGCCTCGGCAATGGCGACTTGCCGCACAGCGACCTCGATCTCTGGACTGCCCGCCAGGGCCATCCTTTCGACCTGCTCCAACGTCAGCGCAGGGCCTGTAGCCGCCGCTGGCTGGTGGTCCTCGAGCAATGCGGCAAACTCCGCCAGCGCGTCGCTCTTGGCTGGCGGCTCCGCCGAGGCAACACAGGGAGCCACTGCGATCGCCAGAACGCAAAATATGCAAACAAAAGATTTCATCATTCCCTCCAACGAATAAACGGCCCACGGCGCAATCGCGCGCCCGCTCCGCGCATTGGCGTCAAGACGCACAACGGCACAGATCCAGCCTGAGAATGAAAGGGTTTAGATTCGGAGCACGGACGTGCCGCCCGGAGGGAACTTCGGCGGCGGCGTTGCAAACGCAACGCAGCTCCCAGCGCCCGATGAGGTGGACACTGGCGGGCAGGCCGGATGCTGCACGATGGCCCATCTCTGCGAATGCTCTGAAGCGTAGAAGGGAACTGGAGCGACAGCGATACTCTGCCGGTGGACCTGACAGCAGGAGCTGCTTTCATGCATCGTGGGCGAGCCGCACATCCTCGCCATTGCGCGGCAGCAGTCGGGTTGCCGCGACGACCGCATCCCTAGCAGACAGGCAGACGCAGGCATCGCGATCCAGAGGATCACAACCGCCAGCATCGACACCGCGCCTTTTCTGCCCCAGTTCATGGTGTACAGTTCCCGAGTCTCAAGTGTAAGCATACACCGCTGGCTTTCAGTGGCAGTGATGAGGGTCACATCTCGAAAGTCCAAAGAGCATCCCGGGAAGCTCTGCACCAGTCCATACTTTGAATGCGACGGGCTTCAGCACATGCGGAAGTGGCCAGAAAGCGCGCTCCAGCGTGTTCGCGGATAATCCCTACGCCTTGCGCTCGGCGAGGGCGGAGTGCATGGCGTTGGCGTCGTTCCAGGCGAGACGCAGCCCGCGCGATACCGGCGCGGTCCCCATCGTGCGCACGGCGGAGAGGATGGCGCTGAGGTAGACCGGCGCATTGCCACCGCTCCAAAGCTCCGCGAGCGGGCGGAGATTGCCGTCTGCGTCGGGGTGGAAGACGCGCTCGTCCCACTGCCGCGAGCCTTCGGGGTAGTCGGGATAGTTGCGGATGGCGTCCAGCGTGGACTTGAGGATGCGTTGTTTCCAAGGCTCGGCGTACTGCGGCATGAAGAGGACGTGGCTCTGCCGCTCGCGCCGTACCTCATGCACAAAGTCGGTGAAGCTGGCGGCGCGGGTGAGGTTGAGGTTGGCGTTTGGTTCGATGCCGTGCCGGTCGCCGCCGCTGATGAGGAGCTGGTTCCACTGCGCGGCCAGCGTGGCAACCTCGCGGTTCTCGCTCCAATGACGCAGGCCGTTCAGTTCGACGGCGTGGCAGAACTGTCCATTCACCGCCAGAAAGTCGTTCACCAGGTAGCGGTGCTTCTCCTGACCGATGCGGTACAGGTCCCACAGCGGATGGTTGAAGACGATGAGCGCGTCGGGCAGGTCGTTGAGTTCGGCCAGCATCTCGGTGAGCAACCGTACGGGTCGCTCCGCCACCGGAATGGCCGTGAACGCCTCCATGCGCCGCATCCACTCCGCGCCGGTCGCGCTGGGCAGATTGTGAATCCCGAGGTGGAATGCAGTCGCGCCGAAGGGCACCGACCACTCCAGCGAGACGGGGATCTGGCGCGCCGACGCCAGCGAGCGCAGAAGCATTGGTGCGCTGATGTCGTCGTGGTCGGTGATCGAGACCATCGCCGACATCTGGAGCTTCTCCTCAATCTGCATCCGCTCCAGATCGAACGCCAGCCGCGGGGTCAGCGGCGGAGTCCAGTAGCTGCGCGCGTAGTCGGGACGGATGCCGCTGAACTGGACGCAACGCCGCTCCGCCCAGCGCATCAGCGGCTGCAGCACGCTCCAGTCGGTCGATAGCTCGGCGATAAAGTCCAGCGTCTCCTTGGACTGGTTGGTGTGGCTGTGCAGCGAGACTCCGGCGGTGAAGCCGTCGGCGGCATGTGGCTCGCGCCACAGGTAGGAAACGGTCTGACTCATGGGGATGCCTCCGGTTCTGCGCTACGTTCCTGCACCTCCAGTCTCCCCAACCCAGATGACAGGACGATGACTGCACCAAGAATTGTGCGCGAAGTGGAACCAAATTCATCACGGGCCGGCCACCAATCTCCCCCTCCTCCGCCCATCGGTCTGTCATTCCGTAGCGCTACGGAGGAATCCGCTTCTGCTGTTGGGTCACAAGCCCCCACAACCCCTACCGCGTCTTGGCGATGTCCGGCCCCAGCAGTTCCTCCGCATTGGGCGCGGGAACGTCGGGTACGCCGATGCTCTGTAGCGCGTGTTCGCGATTGTAGGCAGCTTCGTGCTCCAGGTCGTCGGTCAGGCTTGCCTTCAGCAGCTCGAATGCCTCCTGCGGCGTATCCACGAACTGGAAGAGTTCCAGGTCCTTCATTGCGATTGCGCCCTTCTCGGCCAGCACATCGAGGTGGATGACGCTCTTCCAGTAGCTCGACCCGTAGATCAGCACCGTGATCTTCTTGGCCAGCTTCTGGGTCTGCGCCAGGGTCAGCAGCTCGAACATCTCGTCCAGCGTGCCGAACCCGCCGGGAAAGACCACCAGCGCCTTCGCCAGATAGGCGAACCAGAACTTGCGCATGAAAAAATAATGAAACTCGAAGTTCAAGTCGGGCGTGATGTAGGGGTTGGGCATCTGCTCGAAGGGCAGCTTGATGTTCAGCCCGATCGTCTTCGCCCCGGCCTCATACGCACCGCGATTGGCCGCCTCCATGATCCCCGGCCCGCCGCCCGAGGTAATCACATAGCGCCGACGGCGACCGGGCAGCGTCATCGCCCACGTCGACACCAGCCCCGCCAGCGTGCGCGCGTCCTCGTAGTAGCGCGACATCTCGACGGCGGCCTCTGCCAGACGCAGCTTCTGTTCGGAGGCCGCTCCGCTCTCCACCTCGTGCGCGCGCGCGGGCTGCTCGGCGGCGGGCGCAGGCGCGGTCGAGCCGGTATTCTCCAGCAGCTCCAGCTCGTGGCTGGCCACGTCCAGCGCTCGGAACCGGGCCGAGCCGAAGAAGACCACCGTGTCCTGGATGCGTTCGCGGCGGAAGCGCGTCATCGGTTCGTAGTACTCGGCCATGATGCGCAGCAGGCGACCGTCGGGCGAGTTCAGAAACTCGGGGTTTTCGTACGCCAGCGGTGCGTGTTCCAGCAGATCGGGATCTTTTCGGCTCATCGGAATCTCGTCTTCCCCCTTCGTAAAAAACTCTGCGATGTCTGCCCGCTGGCTCGTGCCGACTAGCGACCGTGGTCGCGGTAGTGGATCGCCTCCGAGACGCCAATCCATATATCCAGCAGTCCGACTCCAGAGATAAAGCCGCGCACCGCGCCATTGCGCAGCACCGCAGCCAGCGCCGGGTGCGACAGGATGAAGAGGTTCTGGTCCCACATCTTCTTCCACCAGGGCAGAATCGTCACCATCCCGCCCAGATAGACGCAGAAGAGAACCAGCACGAAGAGCGAAATCCGCTGTAGCCAGATGGGCGCAACATCGACCTCCGCCGCCTCTGTCGCAGCCTGTTTCGGCAGGGTTTGCGCAGTCGGCATCTGCGGCGGAGCGCTCGGACCATCGGAAGAAACGTGTGCGTCGATCGGCATCAGGCTCCTCTGTTGACAGTAGCAGAGCCAGTCACCGGTTTCTACTCCCGCGGGGCCTCCCCATCGCGCGACACCGCCGTCCCGGTTCAACGAGAAGATCAAAATCGTTCAGGAATGAGAAAATAGAAGGCGATGCTCCAACTTTCCTCTGCCGGCAAACGGTTCGGCCAAAAACTCTTGTTTGAAGACGCTAACTGGCTCATCACGCCGGACGAGCGCACCGGTCTGGTCGGCGGCAACGGCACCGGAAAATCCACCCTGCTCAAGATCCTGGCTGGGATGGAGACCCTCGACTACGGCGAACTCACCTCGGTCAAGGGAATGACCCTCGGCTACCTGCCCCAGGACGGCCTCGCCCTGCGCGGCAAGACTGTCTTCGCCGAGTGCCTCTCCGTCTTCGACCATCTCCACGCCCTCGAGCGCGAGGCCGAGGAGATCACCCATGTCCTCTCCACCGCCGATCCCAAGTCGCGCGAGTACCTCGCCGCCGCCGACCGTTACTCCGACATCGCCGACCACCTCCACGTCCACGACATCTACACCCTCGACTCGCAGGTCGGCGCCGTCCTCGGCGGCCTCGGCTTCAGCAAGGAAGATTGGCAGCGCAAGACCGAGGAGTTCTCCGGCGGCTGGCAGATGCGCATCGCCCTCGCCAAGCTGCTGCTGCAAAAGCCCAGCCTCCTGCTGCTCGACGAGCCGACCAACCACCTCGACCTGGAGTCGCGCAACTGGCTGGAGAACTACCTGCACGACTATCCCAACGCCTTCATCCTCATCTCCCACGACCGCTACTTCCTCGACGTCACCGTCAACAAGACCATCGAGATATGGAACAAGCGGATGCACGTCTACCACGGCAACTATGAAAAATATCTCGTCCAGAAAGAAGAACGCCGCACCCAACTGATGTCCGCGTATAAGAACCAGCGCGACCGCATCGACGCGCTGGAGGCCTTCATCAACCGCTTCCGCTATCAGGCCACCAAAGCCAAGCAGGTACAGTCGCGCATCAAGGAACTGGAAAAAATCGAGCGCATCGAGGTGCCGGAGGAGGAGTCCACGATTCACTTCACCATCCCACAGCCGCCCGCCTCTGGGCGCACCGTCATCGAGGTCTCGAACCTGTACAAGGACTACCCGATGCCCGATGGGGAAGTAAAGCACGTCCTCAAGGACGTCAGCTTCCAGATCGACCGCGGCGACCGCATCGCTCTGGTCGGCGCAAACGGGGCAGGGAAGTCGACGTTGATCCGAATGCTCTCCAGTCTGGAGCCACCCACCTCGGGCGAGATTAGGCTCGGCCACAATGTCCTCGCGGACTACTTCGCGCAAGACCAGTACAAGGTCCTCGATCCCAACTCCCAGATGCTGGAAGACATCTGCGGCATCGCGCCCAAGGTCCCGGTGGTCGAGCTGCGCTCGCTGCTCGGCTGCTTCATGTTCTCCGGCGACGATGTCTACAAGAAGCTGGGTGTCCTCTCCGGCGGCGAGCGCAACCGATACGCAATGGCGAAGATGCTGGTCTCGCCCGCCAACATGTTGCTGCTCGACGAGCCGACCAACCACCTCGACCTGCGCGCCAAGGACGTTCTGCTGGAGGCCATCGCCAACTTTACCGGGACCGTCCTCTTCGTCTCCCACGACCGCTACTTCATCGACGGTCTGGCCACGCGCGTCTTCGAGGTCGAGGACCATCGGGTCCACATCTACCCCGGCAACTACGAGGATTATCTCTGGCGCAAGTCCGGCGGCCCGGAGAAGGTCTCGGTCGCGCTCAGCGCTTCGCTGAAACCCGAACGAGGCCCCGCACCCGAACCAACCAAGCCTGAAGTTTCGCAAACGCCCGGGCCAGTGAAACCCTCCGCCGCGGTCAAACGCCTGAACCCGATCAAGCTCAAGCAACTCGAAGAGCGCGTCGCAGCCATCGAGCTGGAACTCGCCACCACGGACACCCGCATCGCCGCCGCCGAAGCGGGTCTCGGCCACTACACCTCCGCCGAAGAGTCCCAGCGCACCGCCGCTTCGCTCGAATCCCTCCGCACCCAGCGCACCGCCCTGCTCGCCGAGTGGGAATCGCACGCCACCGCCCTCGAAGAGCAACTCGCATGATGGGACATCGCATCGACGCTCTGTTCTCGCTGCCTGGTCCGTTGGAGAATTTTTATGCAGTCTGTGATTTCGATCACACAACACGCGCCACAAAAGCCCAGTTCGTTGCACCGCTCAACCCCTGGTGCTAGCATTGAACTGACGACCTAAACAGGAAATTCATCCTAACCAGGAGTTGAGGGCCTCCAACCGGCTGTCCCAGAGAGTCCTCAGTCCCTCACCGAGAACCCACACAGGAGCAAGCGAAAATGGCTGTAAAAGTAGGTATCAACGGCTTCGGCCGCATCGGACGCAACGTCTTCCGCACTGCTATTGGCAACCCCGACATCGAGTTTGTCGCCGTCAACGACCTCACCACGCCGGCCACGCTCGCCCACCTGCTCAAGTACGATTCCATCCTTGGCAACCTCCCCCACACAATCACCCACGGCGAGGACTTCATCGCCATCGACGGAAAGAAGATCAAGGTCTTCGCAGAGCGCGACCCCGCCAAGCTCGACTGGGCCAGCGTCGGCGCGCAGATCGTCGTCGAGTCCACCGGCTTCTTCACCGACGCCGCCAAGGCCAAGGCCCACCTCGGTGCCACCGTCAAGAAGGTCATCATCTCCGCCCCGGCCTCCAACGAGGACATCACCATCGTCCTCGGCGTCAACGAGAACAAGTACGAGGCGGCCAAGCACAACGTCATCTCCAACGCATCCTGCACCACCAACTGCCTTGCGCCGGTCGTCAAGGTGCTCAACGACACCTTCGGCATCGCATCGGGCATCATGACCACCATCCACAGCTACACCAACGATCAGGTCATCCTGGATACGCCGCACAAGGACCTGCGTCGCGCCCGCGCCGCTGCTCTCTCCATGATCCCCAGCTCCACCGGTGCCGCCAAGGCCCTCAAGCTGGTCATCCCGGAGATGGCGGGCAAGCTGGACGGCTTCGCCATCCGCGTCCCCACCCCCAACGTCTCGGTCGTCGATCTCACCTTCGTCGCCGAGAAGCCGATCTCCGTCGAGAGCATCAACGCAGCCGTCAAGGCCGCCGCCGAAGGCCCGCTCAAGGGCATCCTCGCCTACACCGCGGAAGAGCTGGTCAGCTCCGACTTCAAGGGCGACCCCATGTCGAGCACCTTCGACTCCAAGCTCACCAAGGTCGTCGGCAACACCGGCAAGATCATCAGCTGGTACGACAACGAGTGGGGCTACTCCAACCGCGTCAAGGACCTCATCCTCTTCC
>VFSW01003374.1_pt1 | contig 23973 bp, 18 predicted proteins | sample 5358111 | NCBI WGS metagenome assembly VFSW01 (sample SAMN11554181, study PRJNA540505) | mine drainage metagenome | isolation source: sediment from site ElyBrook_90M | place: USA: Ely Copper Mine, Vershire, VT | collected 2017
ATGGGTCCTCCCGGCGGCCCCATGACCGGTGCTTCGACCGTGGCCCTCGACGCCTCGGCCTTTGGTCTCGACTTCGGGGCTTCCGGTCCCGCCGGTGCGCCCGCAGCCAGCACCCCGTCCCCGTTTGAGCCGCCTGGTCGTGCCCTCACCGTTTCGCCGCAGCCGTCGCCGTTTGGTCCTCCGGGCTCCGCGCAAAACACTTTTGCGCCGCCGCAGGGTGGCGCACCGGGGCCTGCGGGGGGGGGGTTCAACGGAGACGCCGGATCCAAGGGCGTGGCTTCGACCGTGGCCATCGACGCCTCGCAGTTCAACTTTGGCTCGGCTCCGTATGGCGCCCCGCAAGCCGCACCCGGCGCGGCACCCGGCCCGATGGGAATGCCCCTGCAAGGTCCTCCCCCCGGGGCCGCTCCAAACCCGTGGGGACAACCCCAGGGACAACCGCAGAACGCCTGGGGACAACCCCAGGGACAACCGCAGTACGGCAACCCGTACCCCCAGCAGCCCGGGATGTCCCCGTACGGCGCGCTCAGGGCCCCTGCAGCCCCCGGCGGTACCTCCAAGGGACTCTGGATCGTCGTGGGAATCGTGCTGTTCCTCCTCGCCGTGGGCGCCAGCGCTGCGGTGATGGTGTTCGCGCACCACTGAAGATCCCCGTCGCGGCGCCATCCCCGGTGACCTCCGGCGTGTCCTCGTGCACACTCCCCGGGCGATGGCGCGTCGACACAACCGCTCGCTGGGCTTTGTCCCCCTGGTGCTCATGGCCTTGCTCTGGGCGCTGGTGCAATGGCAGTTCGCGGCCATCGGCGGGATGACGTCCCGTCGGGGGTACTTCGACCCCGAGGCCTGGGGACCACGGTACGGCTGCCCGATCCCCGAGGCCGCACCGTGACACCTTCGTCCGGTTTATATCCGCAAGGCCCTACGCCGGGACGATGATCCCCTGCGCGGCGAGTTCGCGCATGCGCTTGTCGTAGGCGGCCTTGCGGGCTGCGATCTCGGCCCTCGCGCGGGCTCCGCGTACGACGTCCTCGCGTCGGTCCATGAAGACCGCGTACCGGGATGTGATCGCCAGGAGGTGAAAGAAATAGTCGTTGAGGTCTTGCGAAAGAAAAGCCCCGCAGAGGACATAGCCGATCCACGCGGACTTCACCGCGACGAGAAAGTACCGCGTCTCGGTCCAGGTTCCGTGGTCCATCCGTGCGGCACGGAGCTCGACCCACGAGGCCACGAGCCAGAGCATCGCCACGAGGTAGAACCATGCGAAAAGCCCTGGATACCCCTGGTCGCCCATGATCTGGTAAAACGACGAGTGCGCGACGTGCACGTCCTCGGGGTCGTTGCCGACGGCGCGTGCGTAGTACTTGAAGTCGACGAGAAAGTTGCCGACACCCATGCCCGTGAGCGGGCGGTTCCGGAGAATCTCTCGGGCGACGGCCCAGGCGTGCACCCGGCCCATGGCGCTTGGGTCGGTCTGCGCGGCGGTGCCGATGGAGGTGAAGCGCGCGACGACCTCGGGGGGGACAAAGTACCCACCGACGGGGAGAAAACACAGGGCCACGACGATCAACCAGCGCTTGTTGCGCAGCCGAAAGAGCAGGTACGAGAGCACGGCGCCGAGGCCTAGCATCCCCCCACGGGAGCCATCGAAGAGCACGGTCAGGGCCATGGGAACGATGGCGCCCCAGGAGAGGGTGCGGGTAAGACGGGTCTTGGCGGTGAAGCCAAGGATGATTAGGAGAGGCGTGGCCATGACCATGGCCATGGACATCTCGTTGCGGTCCCCCGTGGCACCTTCCCAGAGGTGTCCGCCGCGGACAAACTTGGTGTAGCAGAAGTACAAGGCCACGGGGATCATGACGGAGGCTTCGGCCCAGAAGAGCTGCCGGAGTTCTCGCTCATCGCGGATGAAGGCGCAGATGACGTAGTACTGGAGAATGCATTTGAAGTAGTCGTCGACGCGCCCGGCCGCGGGGCCAAAGCACGGCGCAAAGAGCGAAGAGCTCAGCGCTGTGAGAAAGAAAACGAGGACAGCCCAATGGAACCTATCCATGGTGAAGCGGTAACGCTGGGCGAGGAGCACTAGCGCGCCAAGCACCAGGGCGGTGAGCACCAGGGAGAAGGGAATGTGTTCCCAGTACAGGAGCTGCCCGACGCCGTCGTCGGATTCTAACTGGTCGTTGAGCCGCAGGTGGTCGTACCACACCAGCCCGAAAAGCCCCCATCGGGCCCCCCGAAAGAACATCAACAGTACGGTGACGCCCAGCACCCCGTAGCCCACAAGCTTCAACATCGCGCGCCGAACCCCGTCGTTGGTCTGTCGGGAGTCTACCCGAAGGGGCCGCCCTGCGCGGGAGGCTTTGCACGGTTTGGGATCCCGCCCGCTTCGATGTGCCGCACGATGTCGTAGAGTTGCCGGGCCGTGACGTAGTGCAAAGCGTACCGACGCCCGTCGGCGTACACGCTTTCAAGCTCGTGGAGCACCCGCGCAAAGGGCCCGGACGGGTCGAGAAAGTAGTCGGGCCCCGTGCCATTGCACCCGTGCGCGTGCAGCTTGATGAAGCGATGGTTGGGCGCGCCGAGCACCGCAGGCGCGTTGGCCACCCACGACCTCACCCGCAACGGAATCGGGACCGGGTTTTCGGGCTCCAGCATCGCTGCTTCGATTCGCGGTACGAGCCCCATGGCCCGCGAGCGGATGTGCACCCCGAGAGGTCCCGGGAGCAGCATCAGCTCGTTGTCTTTTCGCGCGCCACCGACGCACACCGGGCGACCGCGGTCGTGCCCCCGCGCAGCGCCTGGACGTCCACGGACGTAGGCGATCTGGTTGACCGTACGGGACTGCGCGGGAGACGGTACCGCGGGCATGGTCATGTCCACGTAGCAACCCGTCTCGACGAGCACCGAGAGCTCGTTGTCGACCCCGCAGAAGATCCCCGCGGGGTGGGCGTTGTCCAGCGCCCAATTGCCGTGGATGAAAGCGTAGGTCACCCACCCGGTCACGGGGTCTCGCCGCAAGAGTCCGTGGTCGTCGTACAGGGTGCGCGTAAAGTCGAGGAGCGTGCCGCGTAGGTTGTCGGCGGTGTCGTGGTCGTGGTGCAGGTGCACTTCGACATCGGCGTAGCCGGCGTCCACCAGGGTCTTGATCGCATCCAGGTGCTCCCGGCGGTATTCTTCTTCGGGATAAAACAGCGTGCGCACGTGGGCGTTGCCGTCGGTGTCTCGGTGCGCCTTTGCGATCGCGGGATAGCGCGTGACCCAGGCGTCCACCCGCCGGCGTTCGTCGTCCAGGGTGGGTTTGCGCCAGCGCGGCTCGAAGTGGTCGGCCACGCACACGTACAGATGCACCGTGGTCCCTGGGTCCGGCCGCTCTCCGAACAGCGATCGTAGATACCCCGGCCCCCACAGCCGCACGCCCCGTGGGTCCATCCGTTCCATCACTGCGGCTCGTCCTGTCGTTTGTGCCATGGCGTGGGCGATCTACTTCTCGCCGCGACGTTCGACGGCGTGGTGACAGATTTCGGCAAAGCGTTCGGCCCGCGCGGTCCAGCCGTCGTGAGCGACCAGGGCCAGGCCCTCGGCGCGGAGATCCCGTGGACCCGCCAGCGCAGACTCCACCGCGCGCACAAAGTCCTGCACGTCGTCTGCAATCCGCACGTGGGGTATAAACTTCATCACTTCGGGCAGGGAGGTTGCCACCACCGGCAGCCCCGCGGCGATGTACTCCCGTAGCTTCAACGGGTTGATCGAGCGTGTGAGCTCCGTGCGCACGTACGGCAGCAACGCCACGTCGAAACCCGCGAGCGCTTCGGGCACCCGCGCATACGGCACAGCCGGGACAAAGCGCACGTTGGGATGGGAGAGTCTGGGCGGTGGAGCGTGGTCGGTCGGACCCACGAACACCACGTCCCAGTCGGGCCTTGCCGCGGCGACTCCTGCAACGAGGTCTACGTCGAGACGGTCGTCCAGCAGCCCGAGGTAACCAAGCACCGGGCGAGTACCTCGGACGTTCGCGAGCGCGACGGTCTTGGGATCGCGCGCCATGGCCAGATGCGTGAGGTCGACGCCGTGCGGGAGCAACTCGGTCGGAGCGGCAGCACAGCGGCGCGTGCGGGCGAGGTGCTCACTGGTGGCCAGGACGACGTCGGCCTGGGACAAGAGTTCGCGTTCGAGCAAGGCGGCTGCGCGGGCGTCGATGCCGGGCCAGTTGGCAAAGTCGTCGACACAGTAATACACCACGGCGGATTCGCGCACGGCGCCGATGGCGTCCACCCCGTTGGGCACCGTGGTGACGAGCACTGGGCGCTCCAGCCCCCATTCGAGCACGGCGGTACGCACTGCCCGTTGCACCGACGCGCGGTTGAGGGCTCGCAGGGCCCAAGGACGCATCCACGGGACCATCGGTGGAGACACCACCCGAAGGTCAAGCGAGGGGTCGGTGACCCTGATGCTCTCGGGTAGGGATGAAGAACCCGATGAAGAGAGCCAACGGCGGACCTTGCGGAACGCCCGCTCGGCGTCGTGGCGGTCGAGTCGCGGGGGGCGCAGCCCGAGGGTGTTGACCCACACCGTGCGGTGTGTGCGCGCGAGGCGGCGAAAGATGTGCTGCACCGACGACGGGTGCACGCCCCAGTCGTCACCCAGCACGATGAAGGACAGCGGTTGCACTCACACCGTCGCGGCCGTGGAAGCCACCCGAGGAGTCAGCAGGCCGAGCTCAGTGAGCGTTGCGATCATGGGACCCATGGAAAACTCCCGCACGATGGACTTCACCCGCCGTAGCATGTCTCCGAGGTTGTGATAGCTCCGCAGGGAGGCCATTCGCCCCAGGGCGAACCTGGGTTGGTGAGGGTCGACCTCCCAGGGATGGAGGTACACGTTGAAGACTTCGCCGTGTTGGTGGACCCGCCGCAAGCCCCAGAGGTTGTAGGCCATTGGGAGCAGACGAAGGTACCCGCCGCCGCCCACCGGAAGGTTTCGTCCGGCGAACACCGTGGTAGATCCTGGAAACTCCACCATGCCGTTGCCCGGTCCCGTGGACACCCGGTAGGGCTGTCTCGGCGCATCGGGAATGCCGTACCGGTCATGGACGATGGGGTACACACTGGCGTCGTAGCGAAAGCCTGCTTCGAGAAGTTCGTCCAGGGCCCATAGGGTCTCGCGCACGACTGAAAACGTCGGCGCGCGGTAGCCCAGGACGGGCGCACCACCAAGGTCTTCAAGAGTGGCCCGCGCCGCCCGTACGTCTGCACGAAAGTCCTCGCGGGACATCCGGGTGATCATCCGGTGGGCGTCTCCGTGGCAGGCGAGTTCGTGACCGTCTTGCACAATCCGTCGGATGAGGGTGGGGTGCCGCCGGGCTATCCATCCGAGCGTGAAGAACGTCGCGCCCACATGCTCCTGGGCAAACACGTCCAAAAGTTGATGGGTTTGCCACTCCACCCGGGATTCGAGACGATCCCACGAGGCGCTGGAGACCGTCTGGGCGAGGGCCTCCACGTGAAAGTATTCTTCGACGTCGACTGTCAGTGCGTGGCGTGCCATCGAGTGCTCGGCGAGCGTACTCCACTCGATTGCCCGACGGTACGCCTTGGGGTTGCCGTGCGGATGGATTCAGCCCAGCGGGTCGTTCGTGCGGCGACCGTCTGGCGCGTGGGTCGGTTGGACAAAGACTCGGACGCTTGGAACCGTCCGGTGGGACTTGACACCCGTCGGACCCGCCATGGACACTTGTACCCTCGACCGAAAGGGGAACCCGCCCGCATGCCGCTCAGCCAGGCCGAACTCCATCGCTATAAAGGTCTTCTTGAGGAGAAGCGGGCGCAGATCGTCGCGAACGCCCAGAGCACGCTGGCCGAGGAAATGGCGCTCGACGCCAACGACCTCCCCGACGAGATGGACCTCGCTTCCAGTGAGTACCTACAGTCGTTTACCTTTCGCCTCCGCGGGCGCGAGAAGGTCTTTCTCGACAAGATCGACCGGGCGCTCGAAAAGATCGAGCAGGGGCAGTTTGGCCTCTGTGACGAATGCGGCGAGGACATTTCCATCAAACGCCTGGATGCTCGTCCCGAGACCAACCTCTGCATCCGCTGCAAAGAAGATCAAGAACGTTCGGAGCGGGACTTCGGCTGACGGGACTGTGTTCCCCGTTGCGGGCACGCCCCCTCCCGATGGATCCTCCGTCCCGTGCGCTTCCTCGTTGTCTCGGACGCCACCGAGCCCTGCCCGTACCTCCCCGGGCACACCATGCGTCTTCCGCTACGCATGGCGCTCGGGAGGCTCTCCCCGGACGACTTCGACGTATTACTCTCCGAGGGTGACCGTCGCACGGGGCCGTTGCTCTACCGTCCGACGTGTCCAGACTGCACAGCCTGCGAAGCCATCCGTGTTCCCGTGCAGTCTTTTCGTCCATCCCGCTCCCAGCGTCGGGTTCTGCGCCGCAACGATACGGACGTTCGGGTCGAACGTCACCGCCCTGCGCTGACCCCGCAGCACCTCGCGATGTACAACCGCCATAGCCACGAGCGCGGGCTGTCCCTACGAGATGGCCCCGCGGGAGAGACCGACTACCGGTTTTTTCTGGTCGAGAGCTGTGTAGACACCTGGGAAGTACGCTACCTCGTGGGCGACCGCCTGGTGGCCGTGTCCGTCATGGACTTTGGCCGCAACGCCGTGTCCAGTGTGTACCATTACTTTGACCCGGGAGAAGCCCGTCGCTCCCTCGGGGTGTACTCCGTTCTCAAAGAAATCCAGCTTTGCGCCGAGCTCGGGATCGACTGGTACTACCTTGGGCTGTACGTCGCTGACTGCCGTCATCTGAACTACAAAGCCGGGTACTTTCCACACGATCGACGGATCCGTGGAACGTGGCAGAGATTTGACCCGCGCGACGACGAGGGCGCCCTGGAGGACGGCACCCTCGCGGTCGCGCCGGGTGGAAATCACGACCGGGCGTAGGTTCCGCGGGACTCCATGGGCTCGATCCGCACGCGTGGGTCACGCTCGTCGGGCCGCGTCGCAGAGCGAAGAAAATCTCGCACGCACACGGTCGACACGCCAAAGGTTGACCCTTGCGCCCCAATCGCGATCGCCCCGACGTCGGCGCCGCGAACGCCGCCGCGCCTGCACACCATGGCCAGCAACCGCGACGCCGTGGCGCCGTGCTCCGCGCCGAAGTTCACCTTAAACATCTCCAGCCGACTGTCTTTGGGGCTGTTGGCACGAGGGGCAAAGCCACGGGATTCGGGGACCCAGCGGGGTCCGGCCCCAAGTGCGCCAGGTGCGCCAGACGCGCGCGGAGCGCCGCGAAAGTCACGCCGCGTGTCGTTCGGGCGTTCCCAGCGCTCGGCGACTTCGGTGGAAAGCGTTGTCACCGTACGTGCCGGGCACGGTCCCTCCCACGGAACTTCGCCCAGTAGCCGCGCTACCAGTTCGGTGGGGTTGGTCTCGGCCAGGAGTGCAGCGGCCAGTGCACGGTGCTTGCCGTCCACCGCCGAGGGCTCGGTGGGCGCCCCGGTGAGCTTGGTCCGCAGGCGGATTTCGGCGCCAGACTGAATCTCTTTGGCGTCGGGCGCCCTGTCCCAGCGTGCGTGGACACCCGTGGCTCGAAGCAGCGTGATCGCCCGCCGCTTGTGGGACGGCGCGACGATCATCACGGACGTACCTTTGCGCCCCGCCCGCCCGGTGCGTCCCGAGCGATGCGTAAGCGAAGCCGCGTCGCCCGGAAGATCCAGATGGATCACCCGGCTGACTTCGGGAACGTCGAGCCCCCGCGCGGCGACGTCCGTCGCGATGAGCGTGGTCACCCGCCCCGCACGAAACGCATCGAGGGTGAGCGTGCGGTCTCGCTGGACCATCTCGCCTGTGAGCGCCGCGGCGGTGAAGCCCAGACCCTCCAGCGTGGCCGCGACGTTGGAGGCCTCGATCCGCGTGCGCACAAAAACCAGCGTGCGCTCGTCGGGTGCTGCGAGGAGAATGTTGACCAGGGCGTCGACGCGCTGGGCGTCGGGGACGAGGTGGGCGACGTGGGCAATGTCCCGGTTGGCGGCTCCGGGCGGGTCGATCGCGACGCGTGCAGCGTGGGACTGGTACCGCTTTGCCAGGGCGACGATCTCCGAGGGCAGGGTGGCCGAGAGCATGACGGTCCTGCGCTCGGTCGGGAGCGCCTGGAGAATGGTCTCGAGCTCCTCTCGAAAGCCCATGTCCAGCATCTCGTCGGCTTCGTCCAGCACCACGGTGGTGATTCGTTGGGTATTGACCGCCCCGCGAGAGAGATGGTCGCAGAGCCGTCCGGGGGTGCCCACGAGGACGTCAGCCCCTGCGGCCAGCGCACGGAGCTCTCCGCCGACGCTCGTGCCGCCCGTGACGGCGAGTACACGGCACCCGATGGGGGCGACCAGCCAGGCGAGTTCCGTACGCACTTGCACGGCGAGTTCGCGGGTGGGGGTGACCACCAAGGCCCGGGGCGCGCAGGCGCCAGGAGGGGTCGCGACCGCCTCGCCCGATGGGGCACTCCCCGCAAGCAGAAGTCCAAAGGCCACGGTCTTGCCAGAACCCGTCTGGGATGACACCAGAAGGTCGCGCTTACCCAGCGCGGGATCCAGCAGCGCCGTCTGGACAGGGGTCGGGGCGGTAAACCCACGAGCTTCCATGGCCGTGACAAGGGACGGGGCAACGCCCAGGGCGAGAAAACCTTGATCGTTCACAACACACACTCCGAGACCCGCCCGGTCGAGGCCATGAAGCAACACGGACACTCCTGCGGGAGAAGCCCCCCGCCGACGTGGAATCCACGCGACGGAGACACTAGAGCGACAAGTCCCGGGAGGACACATGGGGCGCACCGACAACAGTGGGCGGGTCGGGGAAGACGACGTCGGAGGCGCACCGGGGATGAAAGGGCGGCGGAGTCTAGGTTGTCTGAGACAGAATGCAAGGGCCCATCGCAGGGACGCGCAGGGACAGACGGGCAACACACCTGCGCAGCGCATGGCGCACCGGTGTAAGAATTCATGCGCGAGACGCCTCGGGAGCGAAGCGCATGTGGTAGACTGTGCGCACGTCGCGGTACACTTACGGTGTTTTCCGCCTGCGGAGGGAGTTCCTGGATGAGACGCGTGTTGATCGTCGAGGACGAAGACCACGAACGCTTCACGCTCACGCGCTTGCTTGAGCGCTCGGGTTTTGACGTCACGGCCCTTCCTCGCGGGGACGAGGTTCTCCGTAAGATGGACGGCGGGCTCTGGGAGGCCCTGCTGGTCGATGTGATGATGCCCGGCACCGACGGGATCTCGCTCGCCCGGCAGGTCGCCGAGCACCACCCCGAGGTCCCCATCATCCTCACCAGTGCCTTTCATTTCTTTCCTGGTCAGATCGGGCGGTTGGACATCCAGAACCTATACTTTCTCGACAAGCCGCTCGATATCGACAAACTCCTGGGTCTCCTCGAACGCCTTCACGGGACATCCGTGGCCAAGCGCAGCCCCGCCGACTGAAACGGTCGGCGCGCGGGGTTGACTCTCACCCGTGCGGCTGCTTCTGTAATCCGCCATGCCTTCTCGTCGCATGACGGTCTCCGTCGCCACGCTTCTAGTCTCCGTCGGCTGTTCCAATGTCACCCCAACGGATGCCGGAACAGACGTCCTGGTGGATGTCTCCGTCGCAGACCTTACGACGAACCCCGACGCGGGGATGGATGCGGCATCCGACGTGGGGACCAACGCGGGCGTAGACACCTCCGCGGATGCCGCCACCGACGCGGATGCGGAACCTGGGACGGTGTGTGCACGGGCGGCGGAAATCTTGGTCACGGCCGCGTCGGATTGGGGCACGATCGGCGAAGCACTGACCTTGGGCGGGCCTTCGTGTGCAGACTACTGGGTGTCCATTGCACCGCAGGCCGCAGACGCCACCATGCTACGCGGCGCCGTGGAGGCTTCTCGTCTGCGGGACCTCGGGCCCCACACGCACGCCCTTGCGGTCTTGGACTGGACGGCCTGGACAGCGACAAACCCCACGGACTGGAACGCCGTGGGTGTGAGCTACCGCCGCGAGATCGCTGCGACCAACTACAACCCTGTGGATGGAGACACCTGGCTGGTCGTCAATGTACCAGTGACCACCCTGGGGACCGCCACCGGTCGGCAGAATCTCCGGAATCTACTCCATGGCATGTACGCTGGTCCGATGGGCTTTCCCCCGCTGCGCGGGGGCGTCGTGCTGAGCGGCGCAGCGCAGACGGACACGGACGTCGCGGCCTATCGCACCGCGGCCGAGGCGATGCTCTCGGACGCCACGTTGTTTACCGACTTCGGGCTCACCACCCGGTGGCTGAGTGAATCCGTCCCACCGGCGCCGTCGGCCGTGTGCATCGCAGGAGCCTCGCGGGACACGCTCGCCGCAGCGATCAACGCCTACGCCGAGAACCTTCCGCGGTTGGCGAATGCCATGGGGGCTCCGACTGTCGTCGCCACGGCGCAAAGGTATCTCGCGCGAGCGTGGGTTCCGATGCTCAACGCGTCGTGGGACCCGAGCAGTCTCGGCGCGACGGCAGCCGATGGCTTGATCGCGACCGAGGTGTACGCCACCCGAACGTGGTCCGACTCGCACGGTTGGCCCGGCGGTCGTATTGGCTTCGGGTGGGCGCCTCCAACCTCCGACGCTTCGGCCGACGCGCGTTCCGTCGCGGATGTCCTTGCAGCCGCCATCGGCGGAGGCTACGCGCCGAGGACCGTGCCCGCGAGCGCAGCCTGCGTGCCGTCTCTTCCATCGGGCTGCGGATGTGCCGCGATCGGTGCGGCCTTCGTGCCTACATTCTCGAACTTTGACACCTGGTAGGGCGCAGAGCCTTTCCTGGTGTCCTCGCGGTTCTCGACAGGAGTTTTCACATGGCCATCGTCTCCGCGCGGGTCGTCACCATCATCAGCGTCATCGAGGCCCGCGATCAGATCCTCAAGGGGATCGAGTCCTTCGGGCTTCGTGCGTACTCCACGCATCGCATTCGCGGCCGGGGCGCACACGGCCGACGCATGGGGGGCTTTTTCGAGAGCGAAAATGTCTCTTTTGTCGTGGTCACTTCACCCGCCATGGCCCTGAAGTTACTCACCTGGGTTGACGACGAGGTCTCCAAGATTCACCCGGCCATTGCGTACAGTGCTGGGGCCGATGCTGTCCCAGGCGATCACTTCACCTGACGCTCCCAGTGAGACCCCACCGTGGCGCCGCAGCACCTCGCTATGGCCCGCCCACGGGAAATCTGGAGCTCCGAAACACGCCGTAGCGGGCTCCGATGCGCAGTCGACGGCGCTTTGGGGCCCTCCACGGCGCGCCGAGGAGCCCTCCACCGCGGCCGTGTGATCGCACGATAAAGCTTTGAATCCAAGCGGTTGCGGCAGGATCCAGGAGAACCGCAGGCGCTCGCGGTGGGCAGGACAATCCACCGGGCGCACAGCGTGCGGGCCTTGCGGCGGGGGACCCGGTTCATAATTCGCCCTGTTTCGCATGCGATTCTATCGCCGACGCCGTTGATCCATGTATCGTTGCGGGCGAAACGCGATCCACGGGGGATCGGCGATCACAACAAGGTGCAGAGGACATGGCGAAGGCAAAGGCTGCCGCGAAGTCGGCCACGAAGGCTGCGGTGAAGAAGCTGACCAAGTCGGGGCTTATCCAGGCGATCGCCGAGGGAGTCAGCGACGTTACGAAGACCCAGGTGAAGGCCGTCCTCGAGGAGCTTACCGAGGTCGCCCAGAAGGAGCTGAAGAAGGCCGGGGTGTTCGTGCTCCCGGGCTTCGCAAAGTTCGTTGTTGCCAAGAAGGCCGCCCGGCCTGCGGGCCAGAAGATGAATCCCTTTACCAAGGTGATGCAGGACTTTCCCGCGAAGCCCGCGAGCAAGACCGTCCGCGCGCGGCCCATCAAGGCCCTCAAGGACGCGGTCGCCTGACCGTTTCCATCCGAATATAACCCACCGACTCTCTCCCTACCCAACACGTCCCACCCGCTGAGCGCGCGCCTTTGTGCCACGCCTCGGCGGGCTGGGCGTCAATCCCGTTCACTGTTACCCTCCGCGGCCATGTCCATCTCTCTCCGGGCCCTGGTCGCCGGGTTTGTCCTCGCCGTCGTCACCGGGTGTTCTCCACGGCCGCCGACGCTCACCCCGCGCTCGGCCGAAGTCACTTCAGCGACCGCGCAAGGCCTTGGGCTCCGGGTTCACCTCACCGCCAACAACCCCAACTGGTACGGCCTGACCGTGCAGTCCGTCCACATCCGGGTGACCCTTGCGAGTCAAGACCTCGGCATGGTGGACATCCCCAACGCTACGGAACTCCCCGCGGGGCGGGACGTCCCTGTGGACGCCGACCTCACCGTGCCCTGGGTCAACCTCCCGGGTCTCATCTTGACCACGGTGCTCAACCCAGCGGTTCCGTACCGTCTCGACGGGACCGTCCGGGTGGGCGGCTCGCGAATTCACATGGACGTGCCGTTCCTGGTCCAGAGCACCTTGCCGAGGCAGGTTCTGATCGATGCCGCGGGCGCAGGCGTCACGCCGATCCTGAACCAACTACCGATCCAGATCCAGGGCGGGTCACCGTAACGTTCCAGCAGAATCCTCCCCGGTGCCGAACGCTTACACCGAATCCCTGCGACGGAGCAGGACGGACACCAGGATGAGAAGCGTGAGGGCCATGCCGGACATCACGCCGATGGCCATCCAAGGCTGGTCGTACGTCGCAAAGCCCCAGCCACCACTGTGCCGGGTGGTGCGCGCGATCTGTTCGACGGCGCAGTCGAAGAGTCCGTTGTGCACCCCGGGGCCCGAGATCGCGCAGGTCTGGATGCGCCAGGATGGGTTAAGCGCGTACCGCTCGGCGCCGATCATGCCTTCAAACGACCAGCGGGAGGGGATCCCGGCCATCACGTACTGGAGCCAACTCTTGTTGGTCATCGGGACCAGCAAGCCACCAAGCACCACCTGTGGGATGAGCGCGATGGGGGTGAGCGCCATGGCGGCTTCGGATGAAGTCACCACGGTGGAGAGAAAGAGTCCGACCGAGGCCGAGCACATCGCCGTGGCGACCATGGTGCCTAGCATCCATGGAAACGCTCCGAAGTCCCCGCCGCCGAGGCCCAGGGAGGGGTACGCGATGCCCAGGAGCACGGTGCACTGCACTACGCAGAGCAGGGACAAGAGAACAAACTTAGACATCATGTAGTTGAAGATCGAAAGGTTGACCATCCGCTCGCGGCGGTAGATCGCCTGCTCTGAGACAATCTCGCGGGCGGCGTTGCTGGTGCCAAACCAGATGGACGCCACAGCGAGAAAGAAAAGCGCGCCGGAGAAGTCTTTGACGGGGCCAAAGCGGGTGGCCGGGAGCTCACATGTGTGTCCAGCGGCCTGGGCCACCGCGGCTTCAAGGGTCATCACGGCGTTTTGGCACCAGAGGTTTGGCTGGGCGGGTGGCGACGAGAACACCGCCGCGAGGAGCACGCCGATGATGGGCGCCTGGGCCAGCATGATGACCGTGCCGGCCGTGTCTCTCCGCTTGACGATGGCATACCGGGTAAGCAGCAGGCTGAACTGCCGGATGAGGGGTACCGACGCGCGAGACTGTGGGCGGCTCTGCCCGGGTTTGCCCGGCTGTCGCACGCCCGAGTACATCTTCTGGTAGACCGGGTTGTCCTGGCGGTAAAACTCCTTGCGCCATTCCTGTGCTGCAGCGAGCCGCGCGCTGGCCTTGTTCGGGTACCTCCCAGTCGAGACGAATTCCTCTTCACGGAGCTTGAGGAGGTCGAACATGTCCCTGGGGTTGTCGATGGACTGGCCCTTGTGGGCGACGTACCGCCCAAAAAAGTCGTAGCTGTCCTTGCCCGTGGGGCCAAAGTACAAGGGCTCGCCACCAAAGCCCATGATGAACGCCAGATTGAACTTTTCGTACTCTTCGCGGGCGGGCTGGTGAATCGTGACAATGATGGTCTTGCCGGTCTTCTTGGCGAGGTCGGACAAGAGATTGATCAACGCGACGGTGTCGTCTGCCGCGAGGCCCGACGTGGGCTCGTCGAGAAACATCAGCGCGGGGTCGGTGACAAGCTCAAGCGCGATGTTCACCCGCTTGCGCTGGCCGCCTGAGAGCACTTTCTTCTCGGGCTTGCCGATCTCCAGGTTTTGCACCTGTTCGAGCCCAAGGTCTTTGATGGTTTGTTCGACCCTTCGGTCGATCTCTTCGGCGCTGTAGTCCGACGGCAGGCGAAACTGTGCGCTGTACTTGATCGCCTCGCGCACCGTGAGTTCTGGATGCACGATGTCATCCTGCGGAACATACCCAATGGATCCTCGCAGGGCGTCGTAGATCGCGTAGAGGTTTTCGCCGTTGACCCTGACTTCTCCCGTTGTCGGACGGAGATAGCCGTTGAGCACCGTGAGCAGCGTGGTCTTGCCTGCGCCCGAGGGACCCATCAGCGCGATGAGATCCCCTGGGCGGGCTTTGAACGTCACGTGGTTCAACAGAATCTTGTCCTGGGATTTGTTCTCCCGGTCGGGGACCTTCAAGAACAGATCCAGGGCTTCGATCTCGACCAGGTTGCCCGACCACTCCGAGTGTTCCTGTTCGACGTAGGCTGAGATGGACTGGCCCTGGAGGTCGACCACCACGGGGTACGGACCAACAAAAATCTTGGTCCCCGGGCGAACGGGCACCTGCGTGCCGGGTACCAACCTCTGTCCGTTGACGTAGGTCCCGTTGGTGCTCCCAAGGTCACTCACCAAGAGCGACCCATCGGGGGATCGCATCACCGAACTGTGCCGCCCTGACACCTGCGGATACGGCAGCACGATGTCACACGCCGGGAGCCTCCCGATGATCGCAATCGCGCGCCCCCCCGACCCATCCGCGAGATTGAACGACCCGAACATCGTCCGCTGCGGTGCAGGCTCGGGCACCGCGGTCGGTCGCGGACCACTCGGACCGCCGCCTGCCATCGACCGCGCGGCGGGCGAAACCGCCTGCGCGGCCAGCATCTGCGGTGCCTGCGGGACCATCGACGCCGGACCAAACTGGTCGGTGGACTGCATCGGCCCGTGCGCAGCCCCTGGCGCTCCAACAGGCGCGCCCGCGAGCTCCATCAACACCGTGGTGGGGATCCACACGGCCCCGAGGGAGTATCCCCCGGCGAGGTCCATCGGTACGGGTTGGTTGGCCGGGAGTCGCTGGGACGCACGGTCAAAAGTCCCACTCTTGCTGCCAAGGTCCGTCACCGTGCGCGTGGTGACGTCGACACGGAGGTGCATCCCCGAGACCGTGGGGTGGGCGACAACGATCTGTGCGCGGGAGGGATCCCGGCCGACGTTGACCACCCCGGCCCGTTCGGCTGGCACCGACGACCGATCGAGAAACAACTTGGAAATCTCTGGAGACGTGAGAGACACCTGCGCTTCGCCGAGGAGAACCACGCAGTGAAACCCCGGGAGTTGTACGGCTTCGTTGGCGGCGAGCACCCGGCCGTCCACGGTGGTGCGACCCTGCCCAAGGTCTTGAAGCCAGAGTCCGTCGCGCCACGCGAGTTGGGCGTGACGCGGGGCGACGCCGCGGCCCGTCACGGGGAGTTCACACTGGGGGGCCGAGCCAAGGTTGAGGACCGTACGCGGGGGCATAGGCGCGGGAGTGTATCCAAACCGCGCCGTGATTGAACGAGCTTCTCAACCCGAAGTGCGCCGACGGGGACGGGAACGTCTCCCGGGTGCATCTATCCATGGCTTTTCGCGGGACGTCCGGCCTATTCGATGTCGCTGCCAATCACGTTGACGCCGCGAACAAGGGACGAGACCTCGAACCTGCCGTACTCACCATTGCAGTCGAGATCTCCCGTGGCCGTGGCATAGAACCAGGCCGTCTGCTGGGACACCGGGAGGAGGCTGTAGCCAAGGTCACCACTGGGGCCGACGGATGGGATCACCCCGGGGTTGCCCGCGATGGTCTGGTAGGCGTACCGAAGGTTCGCCCGGGGACGCACACCGAGTTGGTTCCAGGATGCGGGGAGGCTGGAATAGAAGGACGCAAAGCCCGAGGACGACCCGCAGGCCGCGCCGAACGTGGGCCACCATGTGGACGACAAGATCCCCGAGAGTCCTTCGGACGTCCCCGAGAGTGTCGGGTCGTTGGAGGTGTCCGAGTACAACCCAAACTCCGCCCGGTAGCCCTCCTGGGCGTGAATGATCCGCGCGAGAACTTCTGAAGCCTCCACGGCCTCGGCCTTGTACCGGTAGTGCGTGTACAACGGCGTCCCGATGGCCGTGAGAATCCCGATGATCACCACGACCACCATCAATTCTACCAGGGTATAGCCTCGGGCGGCGCGGGACTTTCCGCGGAGGTTCTTGCCGACACGCCCAGACCACCCGTCGATCATCATGGTTGCAGCCTCGCCTGACGGGGAACCGCCTCCCGGATCTCCCGTAGTCTACCACCATGGCACGATGTTCCGGCAAGCGCGTCGAAATCCAGGCGACCCGGCAGCCGTGTCCGAGCGCCAACCGACGAGGTTGCTGCCGCACGCACGGGCACTGCAACGGATGGTGTCACCGTCCCGACGTGCGGGGGTCAACCCGCCTTGGAGTGCATGGCCCCGATCCCGAGGTCCAGCCGCGCGCTCTCGAACACGTCCAGCATCTGCCGCACGATCCGGGTCCAGCCAAACTCCAGACGTGCCCAGCGGGCGCCCAGTTTGGCGAGCCGCTGCCGTAGCCTTGGGTACTGCATGGGCAGACTCAATGCCACGCTGAGTTCCTCTGGCCGCTGCGGGTCGACCCAGAGGGCATGTTGACCGTACTCCACCCGCTCGTGGAGCCCGCCGTGGATGGTCAGCACAGTGGGCGCACCGCAGGCCATCGCCTCGATGGCGGTCATGCCGAAAGGTTCGTACCGCGAGGGCAGCGCAAACACACCCGCAGCCCGGTAGCAATCCGCCAGGGATTCATCCGGCACATGCCCTCGCCATTCGATGGAATCCGCAACGCCGAGCTCGCCTGCCAACTCCTGCCACTGCGCGATCCGTTGCTGGTCGGCGTCGTCGTGTGCGCCGACGGCCAGCACGAGCCGAGCGCCCGGACGCAGCCTGGTGAGTCCCGGCAGTGACCGAATCAACAGGTCGTAGCCCTTGTTGTTCGCCGCGCGGCCTACACTGTACACGTCGTGGGCGGTGAGACCGACACGCGCGCGGGCCTCCTCGATTGCCATCCCGCCAACTGGAAAAAAGCGGTTCGTGTCGATGCCTGGCGCAATCGTCGTGATGCGCGTCGACGGTACGCCGTAGCTCTCCGACAGGATCTGCCGCTGCGACTCGCTCGTGGCGATCACATGGTCGCACCGGCGGTAGAGCCAACGCTCCTTTCGGATGCGTTCATCGAAGCGGTACGCTCCGCCGAGGTCGTCCCGTGCCGTCCGCATCTGGTGCCGCTTCCACCACCCAAGGGAGTGCGGGGTATGCACATGCAGCAGCCCCAGCCGCCGGGCGATCTGCTGGCCGGCCCACCCGGCATCCCAGTAGTGACTGTTCACCAGATCGTACCGCAGGCCCAGCGTATGCACCTGGTCGATGAATCGCGACACGAATTCCTTGAGATGGTCGTGCATGTCCTCCTTGCGTAGAAAGTCCCGTCCCCCAAACGGTACCCGCCAGATCCGCACTCCTGGTCCCAGCGACTCCACAGCGGGCTGGCCGTTGAAGCGTCGCGTCACCAGATCCACCTGGAGTCCAAGCGCCCCGAGATGCCGCGCCGCCTCCAGTACGTAGACCACCTGCCCGCCCGTGTCGGGGCGACCAAGCCGTGGACTTGCCGACACGTACCCGTGCAGTGACAGCATCAAGATTGATTGGGGGTCAGAGTTCATCCGTTGCTCCTCTCCGGCGTGGGGGCTCCCACGGCGCTCAGTCGTCCGTTGTCGGTCGTCGGCCATCGTCCCAGGGGGACGGACCAGTGGATCAGTCCTTGCAAAACGCCCGCGGCGCTTGGCAGCGTGGCGAAGAACACCTTTGTCTCGTCTACCGCAGCGCGAAGTTCATCCCGCGCATTGGCGACGACAATGCCCCGTGGACACACCCGGAACATCGCCGCATCGTTGCCTGAATCGCCTGCGACCACGACCTGTTCGGGGGCGACACCGAGACAACCGGCGAGGTACAGCGTGGCGTGATCCTTGCCCGCGCCCAGAGGCAAAACGTCGAAGTCACTCGTCCCGCTGGCGATGCATCTTGCTGTCACCCCGGCCGCGGTCAAAGCCGCCGCAGCGCTCTGTCGCTCGTCCCGCGGCACCACGAAGCTAGCTTTCCACCGGGTCTGGAACTCTGGTGGGTGGAGCGTGAAGCCCCGCGAGGTCATCACCCGATCCACCGCCGCGCGATCCCAGCCCGCGAACTGTCGTACCCACCCGCGGATGTGCCGCCCGCCCACGGATACCTCGGTACCCATCGCGGTGATCGTCGCCAAGGGCTCCAGACTCGGCGCCACGGCTGCAAGGGTCTTGCGCACGCTGCGCCATGGCCTGCTTGAGTTCACCACCACGTGCAGCGCGGGGCTTCGCCGCGCGATCGCGACAAACTCGTCCAGTGCGACCGTGTCGCCCGTCAACGTCTGGTCCAGGTCGCAGACCAGCAGCCAGCCGCCCGTCCAACCGGACGACATCCGAGTGTCGGCGTACATCCATCCTCTCCCGGTGTCCCAGCCGTACGGCCAGCGGCCTCGTCCCGCTAGGGCACCCCGAGTTAAGTTCCCACTTGGATTCTTACTGCGACTTATAGTCCCGCCCCATGGAACTATGCAACAAGAAAAGGGATTACCCGAAGCTCCTCCGCAGTAACATCGCCGTGAGCTGCGTTTGACTGCCTACGCCTATGCGTTCTTGCCGCCGTGGACTGCGCGCCGCGGCGGTCTCCAACCCACGGGGTGTCGTCGGTGCGGCGGGTTACGGCGGGGTCGTCTCCCGAACCGCACGCGACTGGATCCCCCCCCAGTCAGCCGAGCCAAGTCACCCGGCTGCGCTCACGCTCCAACCGGGGTGTGGTACTTGTTAGGGCATGAAGGTATGGGGACCCGCGCACATTCGCCGAAACGTCAGCCGCCTGTTGGTCGGGCTGACGCTCGCACTGGTTGTCGGGACGGTCTCTGGTTGTGATGCTGGGCCCTACGTTCGTGACTGTTCGGGAACCGGGTGTCTGATGGACGCGTCTGTACGGACGGACCTGGGCAACGCGTGGGACATCGGTCCTGTGGAGGGCGGCCCCGGCCCGGGCACCATCGCCTCGGTTGAGATCATTCCGGCGACCGCCACGCTCGCCGCCTCGGGTACCCCCGTGACCCTTGCCTACATGGCCCTCGCGCACTACCGCGACGGCACCACCGGTTCGCTGAACTACGGCATCTGGACCGTGGACACGGCCTCCGAAGGTGGCATCAACGTCAACACGGGTGTGTACACCGCCAACGGAATCGCCGGTGGCGTGGTCACCGTGCACTATGCCCTGGACACCACGGATACCGTCGCGGCGACGGCAACGCTCACGGTGCAGGTGCTCCGTACGACCTACGTGGGTGCAACGCCGATGTCCGCCGCGGGAGACTTTGGCGCACTGGTCCCCAGCACCACGGCCCGGGCCAGTCTTGTCTATCCTCTCGATCAGTCCGTCATGCCGCAAAACGTCTCTCCGCCCGATGTGCAATGGCAGGGCGGAGCCGCGGGGGATATCTACCGGGTGACCCTCCAGAAGTCCCATGTCACGGTCACGGCGTACACCCAGCACACGGGCGCGGGGTACAGGTACGACTGGGTCCCCGACACCGTAGCGTGGCGCACGCTCGCTGAGTCGGACCCGGCCGAAAACGTTCGCTTCACGGTCGACCGCTGGGACGGTCACACGGCCTATGCGGGAACACCCGTGAACGTACGCCTTGCAAGGGGTTCGCTCGCGGGGGCGGTGTACTACTGGGACCTCGTAGCGGGGCGTATTCTTCGCATCCACGACGACACCGCGATGTCCGATAACTTCATGCCGCACCCGCCCCAGCGGGCCTCGGACGGCAGTCGCTGCGTGGCCTGCCACGCCATCTCCCGCGACGGGCGGTACATGGCCGCCGAAATCTGGGAGGGCCAAGGGCCGTCGGACGTCTTTGATCTCACCACGGATCTCACCGTGGACCCTGCGCCCACCCGCTTTGCTACGAGTGTCGCGTCGTGGGTCTATGCGTCGTTCAACCCGGATGCCACCCGCTTGATCGCCAACCGCCTGGGGGGATTGTTTCTCGTCGACCCCAGCACCGGCCGCACGGTCACCCCCGCCATGGGTACCCTCCCGCCAGACACCACGGCTGTGCAACCCTCGTGGTCACCCGACGGGCACAGCATTGCATACGTCGCCAACACGGTCGGCCCTGGCCCCACGTCGTTTACCCAGGGCGACCTGGCCATCCTCCCGGTCACCGGCACCGACAGCTTTGGCAGCCCTTCGGTCATCCACCACGGGAACGCGCTTTCTAGCGACCCCCCCGGTGGATCATCCGACGCCTATCCAACGTGGACGCCCGACAGTCACTGGCTGGCTTTTCAGCACGGGCCGTACAGCGAGTCGGACAACGGCGCCGATGGTGTCTCCCCGGCCATGCGCTTCAACGCCGGGATGTACATCATCGCCCCGACGGGGGGATCGCCCACGCGGCTCACCGCGGCGTCGGGCACGGGCGCCGCAGCCGATGCGTTCTTCCCCAATTTTTCGCCCTTCGTCCAGGGCGGCGAGTACTGGCTGTTGTTCTTTTCGCGCAGGGACTACGGCAACGCGCAGGCGGGCACGTACGGTACGGGTCGCCGGCAACTCTGGGTGACCGCCGTGGACACCACGGTCACCCCGGGGACGGATCCCTCGCACCCCCCGTACTGGCTCCCGGGCCAGATCGTCACGTCTGAAAACATCTCGGGCTTCTGGGCACCGCAGCCTTGCCGCCCCAACGCCACGGGCTGCGAAGTCTCTTCCGAGTGCTGTTCGGGCGTCTGTGCCCCCAACGCCTCTGGAATGCTCGTCTGCAATCCCCCCCCCTCGACAGCACCGTGCCGCTCGGAGGGCCAGCGCTGCGGCGGTACCAGTGACTGCTGCGCGGGTCTCGTCTGCGACGGCAACGTCTGTCTCCTCCCCCCTGGCTGAGTCGCCATGCGCGTCCACTCTTTTCACTCTGTTCTCGGGCTGTCCCTCCTGACTTTGTCCTGCGGACAGCCAGCCCGCCCTCCAGCAGCCTTCGACGCCGGCTTTGCGCCCGACACAGGGAACATCTTCGATGCCGGGCCCACGGACGATGCGGCCACGGACGCTCTGGCCTCGGACCTTGTCACCGACGCCGGGGTTCTCACGGATGGTGCGGTCCTCCCCGACGGCACGGTGCTCCGCGACGCCACCCTCGACGCCACCCTCGACGCCGCGGATGCCATTGCACCCATCGACGCACCCGGCATGGACGGCGCTTCCCACGACGGCGCGGCGACCGACCGTCCTGTGGTGTTCTTTGACCTCGGTACCGACGCAGGACCTCCGCCCAGGGTCGGTCCACGGTTGTTGTCCCCGCTCTCGGGCAGTGCTTCGGCGAGTCTCGCGCCGACGTTCACCTGGGCGGCTTTTCCCGCGGCGACGGGTTACAGGGTCGAGTTTTCGGTCACCCGTGCCTTCACCGTGGTCGAGGCCACCTTTGCCGTCACCACCCCGACGTATACCCCGGGCACCGCGCGTCCACCCGGGCACGTCTTCTGGCGGGTGATTCCACAACTCCCCGGCGGCAGCGCAGGCCCTGCCTCCCTGGTGTGGGAAATCGACCTTGGCCTCGTCCCGGGTGACCTCACAGGAGATGTCTACGCCGACGCCGTCGTCGGCACCGCCGCCCGCTCCAGCGGCTCGGGCGCCGTGGACGTCTATCCCGGTGCGGCCACCCTCCCGAGCACCCCTTCCATCACCCTGGTGGGCACCTCGGGCGAGGCTTTCGGGTCCGCAGTTTCCAACACGGGTGACATCAACGCAGACGGGTACAACGACCTCGTGGTCGGTGCCCCCGCCAACAGCCACCACGCTCCGGGCGCCGGCCGCGCGTACGTCTACCTCGGTGGACCGCATTTTTCTACCTCCCCGGCGCTTGTCATCGACGGTCCGTCCGCCAGTGCCGCTTTTGGGTCGACGGTCGCCATCCTCGGGGATGTCGACGGCGACGGGTATGACGACTTTGCCGTGGGCGCACCGTTGCTGGCCACCACGGGCCCCGCCACGGGCGCCGTGTACGTGTACTTCGGTGCGGCGACCCCCACGGCGGCACGCTTTGAGACCTTGGGATTTGCGACGCCGGGCGATCAGTTTGGCCGGGCGCTCGCCGCGGCGGGCGATGTCGACGGGGACGGGTATGTCGACGTGATCGTGGGCGCGCCGCACAACACGGCCACGGGGGTCCAGTCGGGCCAGGCGTACGTGTATCTTGGCGGGCCGGTGTTCAACTTTGTCCCGGACATGAACCTCCCGGGGGCTGCGGGCAACGTGCAGGCCGGGACTGCGGTTGCGGGTCTGGGTGACTTCAACGGTGATGGTTACGCCGACCTTGCCGTGGGCGCGCCCTTTGACCCCACGGGGGCGCCCGCCGGGCAAGTGTACCTAGTGTATGGCTCGTATCCCGTGCACACCACGGTCGACCTGCACCTCACCGGGGAATCCGGCGAGCAGTTTGGCCGTACGCTCGCGGGCATCGGGGACGTCAACAACGATGGCTTTGGCGACCTCGCCGTGGGGGGGCCGTTCAACGGCGACATCGGGGTCAACGCCGGGCACGTGTATTTCTTTCCCGGGAGTTCTCGTCCGACGTCGGTGATTGGGGCGACGCTGGCGAACTCCGTGGGGGGCGACCAGTTTGGCGGGGCGCTCTCGCCCGTGGGGGACATGGACCACGACGGTTTCAACGACTGGGCGATCGGTGCGCCTTTCGCGCCATCCGTGGGCGTGACCGGGCCCGGAACCGCTTATCTCTACCGTGGTTCCATGGGACTCCCTGGTGCGGCTGCGATGGCCTGGCGGGGCACAGGAACCGACCAGTACGGCGGCGCCGTGGCCGTCTTCACGCATCCGTCACCCAGGGCTCACCCTGACCATTGGTCACATCTCGCAGATGTCGCTGTTTTCATGCCCCAATCGACGCGTCGCCGGGCTGTAGCCCTTTCATTACGCATCTCAGGGCCAGCGTCTGCCCGGGCCAACTGACGGATCCGCCATGGCAGCTTGCGGATGGACCGCGACGCCCATGGGGTGCCGCTTCATCCAATCTCGGCTCGAGGGTATACCCATCGTGTGAGCCTGCGCCCGTCTGCGGGCGTGGGCTTGAGTGCCAATCTGGGTGCCGTGTGGTTTCAACCCACGGCTCCCAAGGGGCCCCGCTGTCGGTAAGCAAGTTCCCATGGTGAATCCGCCAGTTGGCCTGGGCCGCGCTGGTCATGAAATGTGTATAAGCGATAGGGCTTCAGGCCTGTCGTTTCTACGCATCTCATGACCGGCGCAAGCCCCGGGGGTGACTGGCGGATCCGCGATGGGAACTTGCTTAGGCAGGCCCACGGAGATCAATGCCCCGAGATGGGCGCCGAGGCGCCCGGCTGGCAAGGCGCGAGGAGGGCGCATCGTTGTTCCATGTAACCGACGAGCAGCGCAGCCAGGCGGGATGCATCGGCGTTCAAGATCTGTTGATCCATGCCCCCGTCGGGCGTCGCGTCTGCGATCGGTAGAACGTCCGACCGGCGATTGATCAACAGATCTTCAGATCGGGCCATTGATCTCCGTGGGACTGCCTTACCGACAGCGAGGCCGCATCCGATGGGAGACAATGAGCTGAGCACGGCGAGCTGTGTTCAGAGCACGGCGAGCTGTGTTCGGAGCTTGGCGAGCTGTGTTCAGAGCTCAACGAGCTGTGTTCGGAGCTTGGCGAGC
>VFSW01003375.1_pt1 | contig 23972 bp, 22 predicted proteins | sample 5358111 | NCBI WGS metagenome assembly VFSW01 (sample SAMN11554181, study PRJNA540505) | mine drainage metagenome | isolation source: sediment from site ElyBrook_90M | place: USA: Ely Copper Mine, Vershire, VT | collected 2017
TTCCGGGAGACTTCGGGATGATTCGGGATCATCCTGAAACTTCGCGCAAATCCCTCGGCATTGACCTTCTTTGAAAATTGGTCGCCCAATCGATTGAAGCGAGAGACGAATGGAAATAAAGCGAAGCGGTTCGCGGCCTTCCCGCAAGGGACCGGTCGAAAATTTCACCGGCTTGGTAAGGATTGATCCCCTGTTCGATCCGCCTGAGCCGGCTCGTGCTTATGGCGCATTGGTGACGTTCGAACCCGGCGCGCGCACGGCGTGGCATACCCATCCGCTCGGGCAGACGTTGATCGTCACCTCCGGATGCGGCTGGACGCAGTGTTGGGGCGAACCCAAAGAGGAAATCCGGTCCGGCGACGTGGTCTGGTGTCCGCCCGGCAAGAAGCATTGGCACGGTGCCACGGCGACCACCGCGATGTCGCATATCGCCATCGTCGAAAAACTCAACGGCAATGCCGTCGACTGGATGGAAAAAGTCAGCGACCAACAGTATCTCGGGTGACCGACGGCTGATTGTTCTTCGCGGGGAAGAAGCGATGCGGAAACGCAAACTCGGAACCAGCAATCTGGAAGTCTCGGCGATCGGGTTCGGCTGCATGGGCATGAGCCAGAGCTACGGCCCGCCGCCTGGAGATAGGCAGGAGATGATCTCTCTCGTCCGGTCGGCGGTCGAACACGGCGTCACCTTCTTTGATACAGCGGAAGTCTATGGTCCGCTGGTAAACGAGGAGCTGGTGGGTGAGGCCCTCGCACCACTGCGCAAACAGGTGGTGATCGCGACTAAATTTGGCTTCAAGATCGGTACTCCGGGGGCGCTCGATAGCCGCCCGGAACACATCAAGCAGGTTGCCGAGGCTTCGCTCAAGCGTCTGAAGACCGACGTTATCGATCTGTTCTACCAGCATCGCGTTGACCCGGACGTGCCGATCGAAGACGTGGCGGGAGCGGTGAAGGACCTGATCAAGCAAGGCAAGGTCAAGCACTTCGGCCTTTCCGAAGCCGGCGTGCAAACGATCCGCCGTGCACACGCAGTCCAGCCGGTCACCGCGGTACAGAACGAATACTCGCTGTGGTGGAGACGCCCCGAAGCGGAAGTGATCCCAACGCTCGAGGAACTCGGAATCGGCCTGGTGCCGTATAGCCCGCTGGGTAAAGGCTTCCTGACGGGCAAGATCGACGAGAATACTGCGTTCGACAAGTCCGATTTCCGCAACATCATCCCGCGCTTTACGCCGGAGGCGCGAAAAGCGAATCAGACCCTGGTTGATCTGCTCGGCAAGATCGGAGAACGGAAAAAGGCAACTCCTGCTCAGATCGCGCTCGCCTGGCTCCTTGCCCAAAAGCCGTGGATCGTTCCTATTCCAGGCACCCGAAGGCTCGAGCGCCTGGAAGAGAACATCGGAGCAGCCGCAGTGGAGCTGACGTCCGACGATCTTCGTGAGATCGAAACTGCGGCCTCAAAAATCACGGTGCAAGGAGCTCGCTACCCGGAGCATCTGGAACGGCTGACCGGTCGCTGAGCGGCCGGCCGGCGGATGATTCGCCGCGGCCTGGCCGCATCGATTCGCTGCACGCGCTCGAAACCGAGTCTCAATCAGGGGGAAAAATCGTCGGGCTGCCCTGTGCGCTGAGGCCGAAGCGGATAGTAAAGGTCGATCCCTCGCCCTTGCGGCTCGCGACCGAGAGCGAACCGCCGTTGAGCGCGACAAACCGATGCGCGAGGGCCAGCCCGAGCCCCACGCCCTCGAATGAGCGGGTATGGCTGGTCTGTTCCTGCGAGAATGGCTGAAAGATCCGCGACAGATAGGCGTTGTCGATGCCGATACCGGTATCGCGGACCTCCAGCGCGAGCCCCTGCTCGTCGCGGAACAGCCGCACCACGATACTGCCGTGATCGGTGAATTTGACCGCGTTCTGAAGAATCTGATCGAGCGCGCCCGACAGGCAGTACTGGTCGAATTGGACTACGGCACCCTCACCCGTGTCCCGCTCGACCACGATTTCGAGCGCAACCCCCTTTTCGTCGGCGGCTGGCTGACATTCCTGCACGCGCGCCTTGATAATCGGGACCAGGTCCACGGGCGACGGATCGGGCTCGAAGCCGCCCGCCTCGAGCCGCGAATAATCGAGCACCCGTCGAATGGTGTCGAGCAGGCGTTTGCCGGCGCGATGGATCGCGGCCAGAAAATCGGCCACGCTGTTGTCGCCGCCTTCGGCCAAGTGCTCGCCGATCAGGTCGGTGTAGCCGAGGATCACGTTGAGCGGAGTGCGAATCTCATGGCTCATGTTGGCCAGAAACGCCGACTTGAGCCGTGACGATTCGAGCGCCGCGTCACGCGCCTTTGCCAGCACTATCGCGTCCTTGCGCCGCTCCGTGATGTCGCGCACGATCGTGACGATACATCGCCGCCCGCCCAGATCGACCATCTGCGAAGAGAGCAACGTCGGTACGATCCGCCCGTCGCAGGCGCGCATATCGAGCTCGAAATTCTCGATCGCGCCTTTATGCCTCAGCGTGCGGGCGACATGAAGTCCATCGTCCCGATTCGCCCAAATTCCAAGTTCGAGCGAACTTTTCCCGATGGTCTCCGCGCGGCTATAGCCGAAAATCCGTGTGTAGGCCTGATTCACGTCGGCGATCAAAGCGTCGTCAAGGTTCGTTAACACGATTCCGTCGAGGCTGCCGTCAAAGATGCCTCTGAAGCGCATCTCGCTCTGCCGCAGATCCTCGAGCGCCCGCTCACTCCCGGTGATATCGCGCGCGTTGCCAAGGACGCATGACTGGCCATTCGGATCGCGAATCGCTCGCGCAAGGCAATCGAGGTGGATCCAGGAGCCGTTCTTGTGCAGCAATCGGCATCGCAGAGCCGCCACGTCGCCGGGATGGGCAATGATTTTGCCAAGCATTTCGACGACCGATGCCTTTTCGTCGGGATGGAAAAAGTCTGCGCCGTCGCGGCCGACTCGCTCCTCGACCCTCCACCCTGCGACCCGCTCGATCGAGGGGCTTTCGAACATGATGCGCCCGTTCGGGTCGAGCACGGTTATCAGGTCCGAGGAATTTTCGATGAGCGTGCGAAAATAGCCCTCGCGTTTGCGCAACTCGCTCTCGGTGCTCTCCTTTTCGATCGCCAGCCCGAGCGTATTGGCAATCGCCTGCAAAAAGTTCGCATCGTCATGGGTGAATTCGCGGCGCAGGCGGGTATGGGCGCCCAACACCCCGAAAGGACGCTCCCGCCCCGGCACCATCACGGCCACGCCGCTCGTTACTTCGCTTGGCCGGAAAAGTTTCGACTCGAAACGGGTGTCGGTCGCCCGGTCGGTGACGATCACCGGCGCGTTGACCATCATCGTATATCCGGCATGGGAATTGGGCCCCGCGGGAAAGCGGCGCCGGTGCTCCATCTCGCGCGTCCATCCCGCTTTCGCCCGCACCAGCAGCTCTTCGGACGCCGGGAGGAATTCCACCAGCCCCACGTAATCGACCCCGAGCGTACGATGCACCAGGCAGACTGCCTCGTTGAACAAATCTTCGAGCGGCGCGCCCGCGAGCGCGGTCTTTCCGAGCGAAGCGACCACCGCCTGCTGCAGGGCATAAGCCTCCAGCGGTCCCTCCGCTTCATTACCGTCTCGGTTCAGGGCGCGGACGGTTCTTTGAACCGACGAGGCGGTATCCGAAGGCTCGTTCCGATGATCCTCGAAAACATGAACCGCCCCCTCCGCTGACACCTCGCTGCGCGTCCGGCGTTCACCGCGATTTGCCTCGTCACGCATGGGCAATTCGGAGAGTTCGCCGTGATGGTCGGGGTTCCGCATCATAATAACCTTAGCCGCGGCTGGAACTCTCCAGGCAAATCAACCACGGCACCGGACTATAGCTTTTGAAAGCGAAGCAAGACTCGGACCCACTTGGGCGGTTTCGTTTCTGCATGACAAAATCTGTTCCTACGTGTCTCGAAATAATCTACTTCATGTTTCGATGGGCTGGTTTTATTCCTGCTGAAACTTTGCCTCCGCTTACTCGCACGCTGGCCAGTGGCAAATTTCTGACGCTGATCAACAATGCGACATAGCCGGTGGACCAAATTGGGATAACGTCTTTCGGACGGTTCGGCTTCAGTCCGTCAGGCGGATTGTTTCGCCGTCGACACTGAGCCGATTGCACTTTACCGGCCGCGAACGCCGAGGAGCGCGCTTGACGATTACGGGAACTGGATGATAATAATTATCAAACAGTTCGGGACGGATCCGATAGCCTGAAGGCGGAGATGAAATCGGGCATCTGACCTCCGTACCCCGGCCTTTTGAGCCTGCGCGCTCAGGAATTCGAGGAGAATACCAAAATGTCAAAACTCAAAGGAACCAAGACCCACACCAATCTGAAGGACGCCTTCGCGGGCGAAAGCCAGGCCAACCGGCGCTATCTCTACTTCGCGAAGGTTGCCGACATCGAGGGCCAGCCCGAAATCGCGGGCCTCTTCCGCGACACTGCCGAGGGTGAAACCGGCCACGCTCACGGCCATCTGGATTATCTCAAGGCGGTTGGCGACCCGGCGACCGATCAGCCGATCGGCGATTCGATGCTCAACCTGAAGTCCGCCGTCTTCGGCGAGACCTACGAGTACAGCAACATGTATCCGGGGATGGCGAAGACCGCTCGCGATGAGGGCTTCGCCGAAATCGCCGATTGGTTCGAGACTCTGGCCAAAGCTGAGAAATCGCATGCCGGCCGCTTCCAGAAGGCGTCCGAAACGCTCTGAGGCATCGATGTGGCGAGCCTCGCGATCGGGGCTCGCCACAAGAATTGCGTCAGTCCACTGCATCTGCTGCGAAAGGATTTAATCCCGCGCGATGAGCCGTATTGAGGCGCGACCTTCCGATGGCCTCTCCTATGACCCCAACGAGGCCAGATATTGGGACCCTGTCGGCCTCAATAAGGAGATCGACCGGGTCTACGACATCTGTCAGGGATGCCGTCTGTGCTTCAATCTCTGCCCCTCGTTTCCCGCGCTTTTCGAGGCCGTCGACAGGCGCGACGGCGAGGTTCGGGCGCTCACCGGCGCCGAGCGGCAGAACGTTATCGACCTATGCTGGGGATGCAAGCTGTGCGAGGTGAAATGCCCCTACACGCCGCGCGACGGCCATGAGTTCCAGTTGGATTTCCCGCGCCTGATACTGCGGGCGCGAGCGGTCGAAGCGCGTGCGAAGGGCGGCGTCGGCCTGCGCCAGAAGATGTTGGGCAATCCCGATCTATTGGGCAAGATCGGCGCGAAGGCGCCAGGACTCGCGAACTGGGCCTGCCGCAGCCCTTTCCAGCGCGCAATGATGGAAAAGATGCTCGGAATCCATCGCGGGAAGCGGCTGCCCGACTTCGCCGGGGAAACATTCGAGGCTTGGATCGCTCGCATCGGATTGCCCCCCGCGCCGGCCGAGCCCGCGGCCAAGGTCGCAATCTTCCAGACCTGCTTCGTCAACTATTACAACCCGGCGCCCGGACGCGCGGCGGTCTCGGTGCTGGCGAAGAATCAATGCGCGATCGCATGTCCCGCGCAGAACTGCTGCGGGATGCCGGCGCTGGACGGCGGCGACGTCGAGTTCGCGCGCAAGCTCGCGACCGGCAATGTCGCCTCGATGCTGCCGCTGGTGCGCGAGGGCTACAAAGTCGCCGCGATCAATCCGACCTGCTCGCTCATGATGCGCAAGGAATATCCGGAGTTGCTGGGCACGCCCGAGTCTCACGAACTGGCGGCGGCGGTGGCCGACCTGCATGAGCTGCTCTATACCCTGAGGCGCGCCGGCAAGTTCAACAGCGATTTTCGGTCTACCCCGGGAACCGTCGCCTACCATATCCCTTGCCATCTCAAGGCCCAGGGAATCGGCTTTCGCTCGCGCGACCTCATGCGCGCGATACCGGGCACCGAGGTCACGAGCGTCGACGCGTGCACCGCGCACGACGGCACCTGGGCCATGAAGAAAGAGTTCTTCGAGCTCTCGATGAAGTGGGGCAAAAAGGCGTTCGACGGGATGCGGGAATCGGACGCGCAGGTTATGGCGACGGACTGTCCGCTGGCCGCGATCCAGATCGAGCAGGCGATCGGCGTCCGGCCTATCCATCCTATCGAGGTCCTCGCGCGCGCTTACGAAGCCGATGGGTTTTCGACCCCGATTCCGCCATCGGCGCCACTAGAGCAGGAGTGATTTGTGAAGCCCGTCATCGCTGATGAACTGCTCCCGGTTACGATCTACGATCGTGTCCGCGCCCGGCTGCGCCCGCTCTTTATGGTCGAAAAGGACCGCCGCCGCCTGCCCGTGGGGCAACATCTGACCTTGCTGTTCGAGAACGGACGCACCGTCTGGTACCAGGTCCAGGAGATGATCCGCGCCGAGCGGATGACCGACGCAGGCGCGATCGAAACGGAGCTCAGCACGTATAACGAGTTGCTGCCCCGCGCCGGCGAGCTCGCAGCTACCCTGCTGATCGAGTACGCCGACCCAGCCGAACGCGATATCGAGTTGCACCGCCTCGTCGGACTCGAACGGCATCTTTGGATCACGATCGATGGCCGGCGAGCGGCCGCACAGTTCGACATGCGGCAGGCTTCGGCAGACCAGGTAAGCGCCGTGCAATTCGTCCGCTTCCCAGTCGGGCTCACCGAGGAACGCTTCCTCGAACTCGCCCGTGCCGGCCGAATCGCGGTCGAAGCCGACCATCGGCACCTGAGCGCCCGCACCCTGATCGAGGGTTTGGTCGCTGTCGCGCTCGCCGAAGACCTCCGCGCCGATTGAGGATAACGCTTCCACCCCGGCTGGCCGGCGCTCTCGCCCTGACGTCCCGACCTTCTTTCCCGGGGATTCACACCATCCCTGGAGACCGGCAGCGCCCGCGTTGGATTTGTATTGACTCTCCTTTGGGCTTACTTTACGGTGCTTTAGAAGCTTTTCGCTAGGGAGATTACGCAGAGCGCCTTGAGCATCGGCTCGTTGCTTTGTTGGATTTCGCTGTTGATTGCATGTTTAGGCACGTTAAAGCGTAAATATAACGACCCGGATCCAACTCTCCAGACCGAAGGATCCCGGACCATCCAAAGTGATCGCTCATTTTCAAGAGCCGATAGTTGAGGCAGCGATCTCGTTCCTTCTGGCATCGATATTGGTGCCGGTCTTCGGATGGGTCGCACAGCGATATGGAATAACCGCCGAGGCAAGCACCGAATCGGGCCATGCCGGGCCAACGCCGGTGCTTGGGGGCCTGGGGATCGCGCTTGCGATCCTGGCGACACTTGCGGTCGTCCGAAGCCTTCCGGTCTGGATGGCGGTCGGATCGATCGCGATGCTTATCGGCGGTACGGTCGACGATATCGTGGCGCTCAGGCCGTCGCGCAAGCTTGCGGTGGAAATCGGCGTAGTGTTGCTGGTGTTGGCGCTGGGGCCGGTTCCCGCGCTGACCCCGTGGCCGAATGTCAACGTGATGATTGCCGCGGTATGGATGATCGCGGTTATCAACGCGTTCAACCTGGTCGACGGACTCGACGGACTGGCCGCCGGCGTGGGGATTCTGGCCGCGATTGCGATTGCGCTGACGGGTCTGATCGCGGGCGATCGGATGCTGGCGCTCGAGGCCTCGGTGGTGGCTGGGGCGCTGGGCGGATTCCTGCTTTACAATTTCTATCCCGCGAAGATTTTCATGGGCGATTGCGGGGCGCTGACGGTGGGCCTGATTCTGGCGGTTCTGTCCTTGCACGCTGGGGCGCTGGAACCGAATTCCTGCCTGTCGCGGATCATCTTTCCGATCGCGGTGATGCTCCTGCCGCTGACGGACACGGCGATCGTGACGATTTCGCGGGCGGCGACCGAGATTCCTATTTCGCGCCGCGGTGTCGACCATTCGCATCATCGCCTGCTTCTGATGGGCCTGACCGTGCCCCGGGCGGTCGGAGTATGCTGGAGCTTCGCGGCGGTCGGCGTCGTCGCGGCGGTCGTGCTGGGAACCTTGTCGCATGCGTACGTGCTGTGCGCCCTGCCCTTTGTCGCGGCGGCGGTCGCGGTAGTCGCGCTTTTCATGGTCAACCTGACGTTCGAGCTGAAGCTGCCGGAGAAGCAGTTCGCCTTCGAGCGGGCGGAAGGTATCGCGCGCCACATCCTGAACTTCGGCTACAAGCTCCGGATGGCTGAGGCGATGCTTGATCTGACGCTGATTCCGGCGGCCTTCGTCGGCGCCTACCTGCTGCGGCTCGACTTCCGTATGAATGACGGCCTCATAGAATCGATGGCTGGGACGTTGCCATTCATCATTCTGGCGACGTATACAGCCTTTCTGGGCGCCGGCATCTACCGCGGAATCTGGCGCTACGCGAGCTTTCCGGACGTGATGCGATTCGCGAACGGATCGCTCTTCGCCGGAATCCTGATCGTAATCCTGGCGCAGTTCCGCCATCTGGAGCTTTCCGGGTCGATCGTGGTGCTGTACGTAATTCTGCTCTTCAATCTGCTGGTTGCGACGCGGATGTCGTTCCGGGTCTTCCGCCGCGCAATAGCCGCGCTTGCGATGAGCCGCGGCAGCGTCCTGATAGTGGGCGCGGGACAAACCGGCGAGGCCGCGGCGCGCTTTATCGCTTCGGGCGCTGACGGACGGCTTCGTCCGGTCGGTTTCGCTGACGACGACGCCTTCAAGGAAGGCAAGATCGTTTACGGCTTGCACGTGCTGGGGTCGCTGGGCGATCTCGAACGGATCCACGGCGAGACTCGATTCCAACAGATTCTGGTCGCCCAGGAGGGAATCGACGCGGCCCGGATGAGCCGGGTGTTCGAGTTCGCGCGCGCGCACGGGATGCTGGTCCGGCGCTTCTCGATCTCGCTCAGCGATCTGGAATCGGTCGCCCTCGCCGATCCGCCGATCGAGACCGGCTCGACGAACGTCCCGGCACGGCAGGCCGTCTAATCAACCGATTCGGAATTCCCGCCCGCGCATAGCGTCGCCGGTCAATAGATACTGGCCTCAGAACGCTCCGTCTGGCATCCTTATCGAAGCGCAGGATGCGCGCGGATTAGTGCGTTCCGAGACAATCTTTAGTAGATAGGTATTTTTGAAGGGGGTAACGGGCAAGCGATGAATCGTGGACGACAGCCGGTGAACATTGTGCCGAAGGGATGGGGCCGCGAGATATGGGTCGCGAATGGAGACCTGTACTGTGGCAAAATCCTCGAAATCAACAAGGGCAAGCGATGCTCACTGCATTATCACAAGCTCAAGACTGAATCATTCTATCTGCGCGCCGGCCATCTGAAGGTGACAATTAAGGAATCAGCCGATTCGGACAAGTTCGAGGAATTCGACCTCAAGGCGGGCGAGTGCATGGACATTCCGATCGGCCTGGTCCATCAGATGTACGCGGTCGAGGATTCCGAGTTGATCGAGTTTTCGACCCAGCACTTCGATAGCGACTCGCATCGGATAGTGCCGGGCGACTGACGGGACATAGGCGAAACCCACGGATGGCGAAAGTTGCGCTGATCACCGGAGTGACCGGGCAGGACGGCTCGTATCTGGCCGAGCTGTTGATCAAGAAGGGATACGACGTTCACGGCATGATGCGGCGGACGTCGAGTTTTGCGACCGGCCGTATCGACCATCTGCGCAAGGACTTTGGAACGTCGGGTTTGACCCTGAAACTCCATTATGGCGACCTGGGCGACGGCACCGGACTGCGGGCGATAATTGAGCAGGTGCGCCCGGACGAGGTCTACAACCTGGCGGCGCAGTCGCACGTGCGGATTTCGTTCGATCAGCCCGAATATACCGCGGACGTGGTGGGGCTGGGGACGCTGCGGGTGCTCGAGGCGCTGCGCGATCACAACAAGCGTAACGATCGCAATGCGCGCTTCTATCAGGCGGGATCATCCGAGATGTTCGGGCGGGTATTGGAGACGCCGCAGTGCGAAACGACTCCGTTCCGTCCGCGCAGTCCCTATGCATGCGCCAAAGTCTACGCGCACTGGCAGACCGTCAATTACCGCGAAGCGTACGGCCTGTTCGCCTGCAACGGAATCCTGTTCAATCACGAATCGCCGCGGCGCGGTGAAAACTTCGTCACGCGCAAGATAACGCGCAGCGCGACGCGGATAAAGCTCGGCCTGCAGGAGAAGCTTGTGCTGGGCAACCTCGAGGCGCGCCGCGACTGGGGCTTCGCGGGCGATTACGTCGAGGCCATGTGGCTGATGCTGCAGCAGGAGAGCCCTGGCGATTTCGTAATCGCGACCGGCGTCACCCATTCGGTGCAGGAATTTCTCGAGCGAGTCTTCGAGCGGGTCAAGCTCGACTGGCGCAAATACGTCGAGACCGATCCGCGCTTCCTGCGTCCGGCTGAAGTGGACCTGCTCGAAGGCGACAGCGGCAAGGCGCGCCGCGAGCTGGGATGGACGCCGCGGGTCAATTTCGATCAACTCGTCGAGATGATGGTCGACGCGGACATGGAACTCGCCGAGCGCGAGAAGCGCAGCCTCGCGACGTAGCCGCGCCGTTCTTACAAATTGCTCTTCGTATTGGATTTGGCCGGGACGTTTATCTTCGCAGTCGAAGGTGCGATGGCGGCGGCCGTCGCGGGGCTGGATATCTTCGGCCTGATGGTGCTGTCGTTCGCAACCGCCCTGGCCGGCGGAGTGATCCGCGACTTACTGATCGGCGCGCTGCCTCCGCAATCGATTCGGGATTGGCGATACTCAGTCACCGCATTTGCCGGCGGGGCCGTCGTAATCCTTCTGCATCAGTTCATTCAGCGGATGCCGAGCGACCTGATTATAGGACTCGACGCAGCGGGGCTTTCGCTGTTCGCGGTCGCTGGAACGGACAAGGCGCTGACGTATGAGATCAATCCGTTCATCTCTACCCTGATGGGAGCGATGACGGGCGTCGGCGGCGGGACGGTGCGCGACGTCTTGTTAGCGCATATTCCGACCGTGCTTCGCGCCGACGTATACGCGACCGCCGCGCTCGCCGGCTCGGCGATTATGATCGTCTGCCGGAGGCTCGGACTCTCGCCGATTCCATCCGCGATTGTCGGCGGAGCAATCTGTTTCACACTACGAATCGTCGCCGTGTGGCATCACTGGAACCTGCCCCGCATCGCCGCGCAGTAGTGAATCTCGCCGAGCGGAATCGGGATACCTCCAACATCCCTCACGCGGCGCTTCGCGCCACCCTATCCCGCCGCGGAGAGGATATTTCACGGGGCATCCAAAGTGTAAAAATCTACCGAGGCAAGGGTTGCGGTCTTAGGCGTTCCGCAGGAACTCGCCACGTCAGCCTTGCACTGCGGAAACAGGGTGACGCTGCCGTCGCTATTTCGGATCTCGATTTCAAACTGTTCGCTCCCTAAGGTTTCTTCGAAATCGTTGCCCGGAAGTCCCAGTCCATCTTTCGCAAGTGCCAGGTTGCGAAGCTTCAGCATCGTAAGGTTCTTGTTATCAAACCGGCACAGTACGCGTCCGCCTCCTTGAGCGTAAGCTATGATCTTACCATTGCGGCGGAGCACCGCACGCGCGTTGCTAACAGGTTGGATAGGCATTGGTTATCTCCTCTGAGATCTTCGCGAACAATGATCATTTCCCTAAAGGCCTTGTCACCCAGTGAAGCGTCGCCATCCCTAATGCTTGCATCATATGATGTCAGTTATTTAATATGATGGCAAGCCTTTATGAATTAGGCGGCTTGAAGGTGCTCGCTTGACGAACATATCGACACGGCTCAAACCGCTTACTGGAGCGGCAGCCCTGGAGTGGCTTGTCAGATTCGCCAGCCTTGACGTGGAGACACTGATACGTGGTCGGCCGGGGGACCTGCCGAACTTCCTCTATGACTTAAAGCGGTGGCTCGACCTTGAGCCTACGGAGCCGCTCAACGGAGAGGTGGATCGACTCGCAAAAGAACCATTCAAGCTCGTAAGTCTAGTCAAGAAGGTGGCCGGACTCTTAACCGCGCTCGCCGAGCGGCGAGAGTTTTCCGCGAGCTACGAGCGCGGCAAGGTGATCTTGCACGCCGATCGCCTTGCCGCGGAAGGCTCAAGGGCCTTGAGTTACCGCGACGCGAAGTTGCGCGATGCCGTTCTCCGGGTCGCTCTCGATGACATATACGAAGACCCTCAGAGGGCGCTAAAGGTGCGGCGTTGTCCCGAGAAGCCCTGTAGGACGCTGTTTTTCGCCAACCATGGCGCCCAGCTCTATTGCAGTCATCGGTGCGCCACCAACGCTGCCGCTCGAACCTATCGCGCAAAACATAGGGAAAAGGGGTAAGGAGCAAGGCGAGGCCTGTGCTCGAAGTCCAATGATGGAGCATTGGAAAGGACGGTTCGATCAATACGACGAAGAGTCGCTAGTGCGAATCGCGTACCTCCGCGCAGTGGAGTGGCTAGGCTTGCCTCTTTTCTTAGCGCAACCGATTGCACCGATCCTAATGATTTTTTTTCCTGCTTGGGCCGTAATCGCCGGAATAATTTTGTTCTCTTGGGGATGGGCGCTGGTCCGATACCGACTTTTGGGTATTCACTTCGTCATTCTCCGGCCTAAACGTCTCGTTGAGAGAATCGAGCTACCCGTCATTTGGCTATTGGCAGGAGAAGCTGGGCTGCCAATGCGGATGTACAAACTCGAGTATTGTGCGCCGAAGGTTCGCGAGATAAATCTTGTCCGCCTGGCCGACATGATTCAGTGGTTAGTGCATCTGAAGTGGCCGATCTCAATCGGAGCAGGCCTCTACCTGGTTCACCAAAACAGACCTGTGCAGGCGGCAATCGCAGGACTTTGGCCCGTTCTAACTCTGCTGTTGATGAGTTTTCAGCGTGTTTTCCGCACCTCTGGTCTTATAGGCGCGCTGCAAAAGAGCTTCCTGCTCGCGCTGGGCTTCGTCCCTCTTACTGGCGACCCGGCAGACTGCATGATAGATGACTTCCATCGACCTGGCTGCGGCCACCTTGCGCCAAACAGGTGCTACCTGTGTGGAAACGATTGTCTCTATCCGATTCGATCCAGCACTCGGATAGCCGCGTGCGCTGCATGCCTTGAACGGCTTGTTCTGCCCGCACTGGAAGACGCCCGAAATCGGCAACCGGTTTACGAAGAGCTGTGCAACTGGATCGAGAGATCGTTACGGCCATGGCTGATCGGCAGTCTTGGCGATTTGTTGACCGAACTTGAGGTCGCGCCAAAGGCAGCATCTGCGGAAGAATTGTCGGGTCTTTTTCGCCTATACGCTCCCAGGCTACGGCTTAGAGGATTGATAACCGGCCCGCTGGAAGAGGCTCTTCGAAGCGGCGGCGACCAGTGATTAGCAAATAGATCAAGGACACCTATGAACCCGGCTACCTACGTTAGACTTGTGATAGTTATCGCGTTAGGGGCTTTTGCACTGGTCTCAAGTACGCCGTGCGCCGAAGACTCAGATCAGAGCGTACTAGTTTTGCCGCAAGCATGGAGTTCTACCCGTCCTCAACCCCTGCCTCCTGTGCCGCCGCCACTTGTCAAACCGAAAATGCCCGCGAGCTTTATCGGTTGCTGGGTCGGTGATCCGGGGCATTTTGACAGGGTTTATGAACTGTCCAACATCAGTTTTCAGGTGGGTGAGCCTGGCCCAATAGAATTTTGTTACTACGCCGAACAAATCACTATCCCGCAAGCGGAGGTTCGAATCTCTCTGGCAAATCGTGCGCTCGATTTCCTGTCAAATTTGGCGCTATCCTTCGACACCTTCTCCGCTTACAGCACCAACACTGACATCTATAGCCTGACAACGGGGGAGATCCGTGCTCGCACGTGGCTTGACATTGAGGAAACCGGCCACTTTCTCTTCGTGGTTCCGTATCACGCGTCCTCCCAATCAAGCGTGGTCGATTGGGACGCGAAGCTCGCAGCACCTAATATCTGCATCGTGAATGCGCTACAGCTCGTTACTATGGGGCAAACGTCGCTATTCACAGCAACTTGGCATGGCACTTTTCGTCGTAGTAACGCAGAACGATAGCGACTAAGCGAATGTTCGGAGAGGTAGAGGCATTCCGTTGCATATCCTACCTCTCTCGCCACCGGAAAAAGGAGACATCACGTTTGTCGCGGACGGCGAAAAGAAATATTGCGGCAAGTGCGAGCAGACGAAACCGCTAAAGGCCTTCTGGGATAGGTCACTAAAGGCGGGCCAAGGCAGGCATGGGCGATACTGTCTTATGTGCAAGCGAAACACATCCCGTCAACCCAGTTTGATCTAAACCGCCCCCTCCGGCAGCAGGCCTCTGTGAGACCCTGCATCGACTCGCGGCCTCAGGATTCAGATGGCGGCGCGGCGGGTGGCCGAAGCGGCGGCGGCGGAGATATCGCGCTCCAATTCCTCGATATCGGCGGGCGAGAGATTGAAGTAGCGCGCGTCCGGATGATGCATCACGAAGGCGCTGACCGACGCTTCCGGATCCATCATGAAGCCTTCGGTGAGGCGCACGCCGATCGCATGGCGCTCGACTTCGAGCATCGCGAAGAGCTTTTCCTGATCTTCGAGGCGCGGACAGGCGGGATAGCCGAACGAAAAACGCTTGCCGTGATAGCGCGCCTGGAACAGGTCCTTCAGCGGAATTCCCGGCGCGTCGCCAAAACCCCACATCCGGCGGATTTTCTGATGGAGCAACTCGGCGAACGCCTCGGCGCCTTCGAGCGCGAGCGCCTGCAGGATATGTGAGCGCAGGTAATCGCCGCGATCCTTCCAATCCTCGGCAAGCGCGCGCACGCCGTCGCCAATCGTCACGACGAACATCGCGATGTAATCCGGGCGTCCGGCCGAGCGAGGCGCAACATAGTCGGCGAGGCAGAGTCCGGGCTCGGCGCTCTGGCGGCCAAGGACTATCGAGTCGAGCGCGGCGCGGCCGTCGGCCGACAGGATGGTGACGACGCGATCGCCGTCGGACTCGGCACGGAAGAAGCGGTAGAGGGCGTTCGCACGGATATCGTTGCGGGCGATCATGAGGTCCTGAACCGCTTCGACCTCACGATGGAGCTCGCGCGCGCGCGCGTCGCCGGCGGCAAAGGCCTGCTCGAAATTGCGCAATCCGAGATGGCGCGTATAGAGCATCACCGGATTGATGTAGCCGAATATCTCAGTGAGATCGTAATCGCGCAGCACGTGGGCCTTAAGATCGGGCGGGGTCGGAATGTCGACCTCGCGATAGATTCGCGGGGCGCGGCGGGTGACGACGCGCGGAGCCGAATCGGCGGATTTCGCCGCGCTGGCAAGGAGACGTTCGCTCTCCGCGTCGAGCGCACGCCGCAACTCGAGGCGCCGCTCTTCGTCCATCAGTTGATTGGCAAGGTCGAGCCCCGCCATCGCGTCGTTGGCGTAGGCCACGATTCCGTCATACTCGGGCGCGATCTTCATCCGCGTGAAGCGCGCCGAAAGCGCCGCGCCGCCGACCATGATCGGGCATGCGATGCCGGCCGTGCGCAGGTCCTGCGCCGTCGCGACCATCATCTGAGCCGACTTGACCAGCAGGCCCGAGAGCCCGATCGCGTCGGGGCGATGCTCATTCGAGGCGCGAATCAACTCTTCGGGCGGAACCTTGATACCGAGATTGATGACCCGATAGCCATTGTTGCTCAGGATAATGTCGACCAGGTTTTTACCGATATCATGGACGTCGCCCTTGACCGTCGCGATCAGAATCGTGCCCTTGCTGAGATTTTCGGACTTCTCCATGTGCGGCTCGAGGTAGGCGACCGCGGCCTTCATCGCCTCGGCCGATTGCAGGACCTCGGCCACGATCATCTGATTCTGATTGAAGAGGCGCCCGACCTCGTCCATCCCCTTCATCAACGGGCCGTTGATTATTTCGAGCGGGCGGCGCGTGGCGAGCGCCTCGGCGAGGTCCTCGAACAGGCCGTCCTTGGCGCCTTCGAGAATGTAGAGCGCAAGGCGTTCGTCGAGCGGGAGTAAGCGGCGTTCCTCGCCAGTGGCGCGCGAGCGGCGCTCGCGGAAATAGTCGGCGAAGGCCGCGATCGGATCGGCGCCGCGGTTCCAGATGAGATCCTCTGCCAGCCGGCGCTCCTCTTCGGGAATTGAATGGTACGGTTCGAGCTTCTCCGAGTTGAAGATCGCGAGATCGAGTCCGGCCTGGACGCAATGATGGAGCATCACGGAGTTGAGGACTTCGCGCCCGGCGTCGGGCAATCCGAATGAGACGTTCGAGATTCCGAGCACGGTCTTGCATCGCGGCATCGCGGCCTTGATCAGCCGGATGCCCTCGATAGTCTCGACCGCCGAGCCGGCGTAGTTGCGATCGCCGGTGCCGACCGGGAAGACCAGCGGATCGAATATGATGTCCTCGGGTGCGACGCCGTACGTGCCGGCGAGTATCGCGAGCGAGCGTTCGGCGATCGCGAGCTTGCGTGCGCGCGTAATCGCCTGCGCCTGCTGTTTGTCCTCGTCGATACATCCGACCACCAGCGCAGCGCCGTAGCGGCGCGCGAGCGGCACGACGCGCTGGAAGCGCTCCTCGCCGTCCTCGAGATTTACCGAATTGATAATCGACTTGCCCGGCGTGCGTTTGAGCGCCTCTTCGAGCGCGCCCGCGTCGGTGGTATCGATCATCAGCGGAACTTTGACTTTCTTGACCTCGAGTTCGAGGAACGCGGTCAGGTCGGCGACCTCATTGCGGTCGGGGTCCTGCAGACAGACATCGAGGATGTGCGCGCCGCGGCGCACCTGGACGCGGCCGAGCTCGGCCGCTTCGTCAAGCGCGCCCGTCGCGAGCAGCCGCTTGAACTTGCGGCTGCCGAGCACAATGGTACGCTCGCCGACCCCCAGCGGCCGCGGGCGGTCGTCGATCAACAGCGGCTCGATACCCGACACGGCCGAGCGCGCGGCGGTCACGAGCGTGCGCGGACTCTTCGCTTCGACCATCGCCGCAAGCATCCGGATATGCTCGGGCGTGGTGCCGCAGCATCCGCCGACCAGGTTGACCCATCCTGACGCCGCGAAGCGTTCGATCTTGGCCGCGAGCGCCTCGGGCGATTCGTTGTAGCGGCCCTCTTCGTCGGGCAGCCCGGCATTGGGTACGCACGCGATATTGAAGCGGCAGATTTCCGCGAGCGTGCGCAGATGGTCGGTCATGAAATCGGGGCCGGTCGCGCAGTTGAGCCCCATCCAGAGCAGGTTGCGATGCGCCAGGGAAATGTAGAACGCCTCGATATCCTGTCCGGCGAGCAGCGTGCCCATGGTCTCGATCGTGCCCGAGACCGCGACGCCGATATCGATTCCCGCCCGCTCGATCGCGCGTTCGATTCCAATCAGCCCGGCCTTGCAGTTGAGCGTATCCTGCACCGTCTCGAGCAGCAGCAGGTCGGCGCCGCCCTCGATAAGTCCAGTGGCCTGCTCCTCGTATGAATCGGCGAGTTGATCGAAGGTGACACCGCCGGTGACCGAGATAGCCTTGGTCGTCGGACCCATGGATCCCGCGACGAAGCGAAGCCGGCCCGGCGAACTGGCGGCGTCGGCGGTCTCGCGCGCCAGAGCGGCGGCGATACGGTTCAACTCGCGCGCGTCGGCGGCGAGTCCGTATTCGGCAAGGACGATCGAGGACGCGCCAAAGGTGTTGGTCTCGATGATGTCGGCGCCAGCATCGAGGAAGCTACGATGGAGCTCGCGGATGCGGTCGGGGCGAGTGCGCACCAGCACCTCGTTGCATCCTTCGAGCTCCGGACCGCCGAAATCATCCGCCGTCAGATGCATCGCCTGGATGGACGTACCGGCCGCGCCGTCGATAACGACGATCCGTTCTTCAAGTAGTTGGCGCAGACGTTCGAGACGCTGATTGACCTTGCTCATCCTTAAATGGCGGACCCACCCGATCCGAAACCATGAGCGTATCGGACCAACGCATGGTCCGCAATTTGTCTATCGGGCGGGCGGTACGGAGAATTCGCCAACCCGCACGAGTCCGGGCCGGGCGCGGCCGGGCGCCGGGGTGTCGCGATAACGGTGGATCGTAATATAAGCTGCGACGGTCGGCAGGGCGATCCGCCCGGGCCGGCAGGGGTCGGCGGATTGGGGTTGCGAACGCCGGTATCGCAACTCCCGGGAGGAAGACGGCAAAGATGATTATAGCGTGGCTTTCGATGCTCGACGGGCTGCTCGCCGCGGTGATTCTCGCGGCCGGCGTGATCGGTGCGCACTTCAATCTTGCCGCGCCGATCCTGGGCTTCCAACTATTCCTTTTCAGCTTCGTTATCGGCGCGCTGGCGCTGATTCTTGGCTTGATCGGGCTCCTCCTGACCCGCTCGGGACCTCGGAGCGGCGGCCGAGGGCCTGCGAAAGTCGGAACTTTCATTGGGGCGGCGATCGTTGTGCCGATCCTGTTGATCGTTTGGCAGGCGATGCGAACGCCCTATCCGGTCATTAACGACATCACGACCGATTACGCCAATCCGCCGCAGTTCGTTAAGCCGCCCGGAATTCCGTCGGTCAATACGCTCGCCTACAACCGCGACTGGTTCGCGCCCCGCCAGACCGCTGGCTACGGCAAGCTCGAGCCGTTGCATATGAGCGCGAAGCCCGATGTCGCCTTCGAGCAGGTCAAGGCGACCGCGCTCGCCCAGCCGAACTGGCATGTGACCTATATCGATCCGGCAACGGGCACAATCGAAGGGATCGCGGTGTCTTTCCTGTTCCGCTTCATCGACGATTTCGTGATCCAGGTGCGGCCAGCGCCCGACGGCGGCAGCCTGATCGAAATGCGCTCGCGATCGCGCGAGGGCAAAGGGGACTTCGGCGTCAACTACAACCGGATCGTGGATTTCTTCGCTACGGTGAAGAGCCGCTATGCGCCGCCAGCGCCGAGCCAGGCATCGTGAACAGTGCGAATCCGGCGCGGCCAGTTACGGGCGGAGCGCGCGCATCAGGCGGCGCACGGCGCTCTCGCGATTCTCGCCGACCGGATTGACGAAGACCACCGCGCGTCCGACACCGGGCGCGGTCAGCTCGGCGAGGCGCTCGCGAATGCGGCTCTCGGAGCCGACCAGCAGCGTCGAATCGATCATCTCGTTGGTGACGGCGGCCATCGCCTTGGCCGGATCCTTGGCGGCCGACGCCGCGCGGATGCCTTCGATTTCGCGCTCGAATCCCGCCTTGGCGATCATGTTGCCGTAGTAGCGCAGATTGCCGTAGCGCGACATGAGCGTCCGCGCCGGCTTGCGCGCCGCCTCGATATCGTCAGAGATAAACGCGGTCGCGAAGAGCACCGGCTCGACATCGGACGGATTGCGCCCCGCCTTCTTTGCGCCTTCGGCGATTTCGCCAATCGCCTCTTTGACCCGCGCCGGCGGGAAGAAATTGAAGATGACGCCGTCGGCGATTTCGCCCGCCATCCGGACCATCGGGCGCGATACTCCGGCGAGGTAGATCGGCAGCTTGCCCTTGACCTTGGGAGCCGTGGCGCCGCCCTCGATCATCTTGCGCAGCGTCGCGACCGTCTCGCGCATCCGCACCATCGGCGTGCCCATGTCGATTCCGAGCCGCGAGTTTCCCTCGCCATGGCCGGTGCCCAGGCCCAGGATGAAACGTCCGCCGCTGAACTCGTGAACGGTCGCCGCCTCGCTCGCGAGCAGCGTTGGATGACGCAGGTAAATATTGGTTATCGCGGTGCCCAGGCCAATCCGCTTGGTGCTCATCCCGATCGCGAGCGAACACGCCAGCGAGTCGCATCCCGCTTCGGTCATAAACACGCCCGCAAAGCCCATCTCTTCGGCCTCGCGCGACCATTCAACGATCTTCTCGACGGGGCTGTCGGGCATTATCGAAAATGCAAGGGCGGTCTTTGCCATGATGCGAGTCCTTTCCTGGCCGTCCCGCATACTTCGAGCAATGCAGGCGAGAGGGCGCGAAAGGATCGATAGCTGAAACCGCGCCACGCTGGCAAACGGCCGTGCAGCATCGTATCGGCGGGGCAGGGATCGGCGGGCTGTCTCGGCGGCGCGAATGCCGCTATTATTTCGTCGGGCGAAGAGACCGATGATCGCAATTGTCGATTACAAGGCGGGCAACCTGACCAGCGTGGCGAGCGCGCTCGAGCATCTGGGCCATCGATGCGAAATCACGGACCGGCCCGAACGCGTGCGCGCCGCCGATCGGGTAATCCTGCCGGGCGTGGGCGCCGCCGGGGCCACGATGGAGAACCTGCGCGCGCTCGGCCTGGACGAGGTGCTGCGGGTCGACATCGCGCGCGCCGGCAAACTGTTCCTGGGCATATGCATCGGGATACAGGTGCTCTTTGATTCGAGCCTCGAGGACGACGCGCGATGCCTGGGGATCATACCGGGACGGGTCGAGCGGTTTCCGCGCGCGGTCGACGGCCGTCCGCTCAAGGTGCCGCAAATCGGATGGAATCGCGTGCGCCAAATCCGCCCGCATGCGATTTTCGCGGGCGTCCCGGACAATACTCACTTCTACTTCGTCAATTCATTCTACCCGGTGCCCGACGATCCCGCGATTACGATCGGAGTCGGTGACTACGGCGTACCGTTCACCGCTGCGATCGCGCGCGACAACGTGATTGCGACTCAATTCCATCTCGAAAAGAGCGGCGCCGCGGGGCTCCGCATGCTCGACAACTTTTGCCGCCTCGCGTTCTGAACGATGCTCGCCAAGCGGATAATCCCATGCCTCGACGTGCGTGACGGCAAGGTCACCAAGGGCGTGCGATTCCTCGAAAACGTCGACGTTGGCGATCCGGTCGCGATGGCAAATCATTACTACCGGCAGGGTGCCGACGAACTGGGCTTTTACGACATCACGGCATCCAACGAGCGCCGCGCGATCATGATCGAAGTCGTGCGCAACGTCGCGCGCGAAATCTTCATTCCGTTCAGCGTCGGCGGCGGCCTGCGCACGCTCGACGATCTGCGCGCAGTGCTGCTCGCGGGCGCCGAGAAAGTCTCGATCGATTCGGGCGCCGTGCGCGATCCCTCGCTGATCACGGCCGGCGCGCGCGCCTTCGGCAGCCAGTGCGTGGTGCTCTCGATGCAGGTGCGGCGCTCGCCGAAGCCCAAGCTCAAATCCGGCTACGAGGTCATAATCGACGGCGGACGATTCGCCACCGGCCTCGACGCGGTCGAATGGGCGCGCGAGGGCGACCGCCGCGGCGCGGGCGAGCTCTGCGTCAACTCGATCGATCGCGACGGCACCAAGTTCGGCTACGACCTCGAAATCACGCGCATGATCAGCGACGCGGTATCGATCCCGGTGATCGCCTCGGGCGGTGCGGGCGAGCCCGCCCATCTGCGCGACGCCTTCACCATCGGCGGCGCCGACGCCGCTATCGTTGCGTCGATAGTCCATTACGGCGAGTATCCGGTTCCCGAACTCAAACGCTTCCTGCGCCAGAGCGGGGTCGAAGTCCGTGATCAAGTAAGCCTTGAAGAGAGGAGCGGCAGGTGAAGATCGCTTTCGTCGTCTCAGAATTCAATTTCGACGTGACTTCCGCGATGGAGCAGCGGGCGCGCCGCCATGCCGAATTTCTCGGCGTCGAGGTGAGCCACACCGTCCACGTGCCCGGCGTCTTCGACATGGGGCCGGCGATCAAGCGCCTCTTGAAGCGCAAGGATGTCGAGGCGGTCGTCGTGATCGGCACGGTTATCAAGGGCGACACCGGCCACGATGAGATCGTCGCGGGAGCCGCCGCGCGCGCCGCGTCCGATCTCGCGCTTCAATTCGACAAGCCGGTCGCGCTCGGAATGACCGGCCCGGGCATGACGCGCGATCAGGCGTTCGACCGGATCGATAACGCGCGCAACGCCGTCGAGGCCGCGGTTCGGATGGTGCGCGCGCTCAAAGACATCGGCGAATAGCCCGATCGGGCGGACGCACGCCGCGATCGCGCGCGCATCGCCGCGCCGGCTTTCCACTTCGTCTCCACAAGCGCCCTGTGCAAAGATCGGCGCGCGCAGCATTGAGCATCGCCGCTCGCGTTCCTATACTTCGACTCGTGGCGGCGACGGACGAGGGGCGGATGGGGCCAAATACCTATTCGACGCGGGCCGCCGCGCGCATCGTCGCGGTATCTCCCGATAGAATCCGCTACTGGGTAAGACGCCGTATACTGATCCCCACTTTCGTGCGCGGCCGCCAGATGCGCTTCGGCTTCGACGAGCTGCTCGTGATGCGCCTCGCGAAGGACCTCATTCCGACCCGCCGCCATCTCGAACCGCTCCGCCGATGCTTCGAACGGATGCGCGCAATGTTCGGACCATCGCGCCCGGTCACCTCGCTGAAGCTCGCTAATCACGACGGACGAATCGTCGTCCGCGACGGCCCCGCGATACTCGAGGCGGAAAGCGGCCAGCTCCTGCTCGATTTCGGCGCGCCACGATCGTCCGGCAAAATCGAGGAACGTTTCGGCCCCGCCCGTGTGCGTGAGCGCTTCGAGGAGGCTCGCGCGCTCGCCGAGAGCGATCCGTTGCGCGCGCTGATGCTCTATAGCGATCTGCTGGGCCGCGAGCCGCGCAACTTCGACGCTCATGTGGACCTCGCGAGCCTGCTCGAACGCAAGGGCGACGTCGACGGCGCCATCCGCCATCTGCTCGGCGCCGCGTCAATCCTGCCAGCCAACGCCGGCGTCCACTTGCGATTGGGCGCGCTCTATCGCCGCCGCGGCGATCAGCAAAGCGCCGCCGCAAGTTTCGGGCGCGCCGCCCAATGCGATCCGCTGTCGGTCGAGGCGCATCGCAACCTCGCCGAACTTTACGAGGCGATGGGCCGCCAGCGCGACGCTATCCGCCACCTCAGCACCGTCAACCGCCTCTCCCGCACCGAGTAACGCCCCGCCGCGCCCCGCGCGATCGCGCGCTGGCGCGGCGCCCGACCGCCGCTCGTCCGGCCGCGTCATTGAATCTATTGCAGGTACGGCGTTAAGCTCGTCCTCAAATGGATGACCGCACGCTCAAACGAATCGATATCCTGCGCCACGAACTCAAGGCGCTGCGCTACCTGCTCGACGCGAGCCACTCCGGACGTCCCGATCGTTCCGTAATTCCGCCGCGCGAAGACTTCATCTCTGAACCCTCTCACCTGATTTACGATGCCATCGTCCAGGCGCCCGACCGCGCGCAAGCCGAACGCCGCCTGCTCGCGCTCGACCTCGAAGACGTCGATATCGAATCGTTCCTGCGCCTGAGCGGCGAGCACTATTACACCTATCCGGCGCTGGTCCGCGAGCGCGCCGCCGCTCTCCGCTCCGGGCGCCTTCGGATCGAGGCCGCGTGAACACCGTCGTCCCCGCCGAAATCCATTTCCTGCTCGACGACGCGGGCGCCCTTATCGTTTACGAGGAGGCGGATACTTACTGGACCGGCCTGCTCGCCTTCTCGACTGAGGCAAAGGCGCGCGCGTTTACCGAAGCGAGCCACCTCGACGCTACCGAAGTCGCCGCGCTCGATACCACTGACGCGGATCAGGTCGCCGCTCTGATCCGCATCGTCAAGCAGCGCGCCGTGCGCCATATGCTGCTCGATCTCGATTACCGAAGCGGCCAATGTATCCAGATCGAGTTCGAACAGGAACGATTCGGCGCCGCCGCCGAGCGCCAGCTCTCACCGCGCCGCGCTAAGTAACGGCCGTCGCCCTTTAACTCACATCGGCGCGAACGATGCCGGTCGAAATAGATGACATAGAACTGGCGCGCCGCCGCCGAGCGCCAGCTCTCACCGCGCCGCGCTAAGTAACGGCCGTCGCCCTTTAACTCACATCGGCGCGAACGATGCCGGTCGAAATAGATGACATAGAACTGGCGCGCCGCCGCCGAGCGCCAGCTCTCACCGCGCCGCGCTAAGTAACGGCCGTCGCCCTTTAACTCACATCGGCGCGAACGATGCCGGTCGAAATAGATGACATAGAACTGGCGCGCCGCCGCCGAGCGCCAGCTCTCACCGCGCCGCGCTAAGTAACGGCCGTCGCC
>VFSW01003376.1_pt1 | contig 23971 bp, 21 predicted proteins | sample 5358111 | NCBI WGS metagenome assembly VFSW01 (sample SAMN11554181, study PRJNA540505) | mine drainage metagenome | isolation source: sediment from site ElyBrook_90M | place: USA: Ely Copper Mine, Vershire, VT | collected 2017
CGGTGTATGCTGCCCCACCTCCCCCAGTGTATATGGCACCCCAGCCAGCTTATGCTTATCCGCCACAGCCTGCTTATATTCAGCCGGGGTATGCCGCACCGTATTACGGTGGCGGGGGGTACTATGGGCGTGACGAAGGCGATGACGATTGAGCGTTGTTCTCGAGCTCCCGTGAATAAAAAATCCCCGCCTAGGCGGGGATTTTTTTGAGGGGTGTGGGTGGGGAATCAGAAGTGGTACAGAGCCCCTACCGAGAATACATTGGAGTCAAAATTCCCACTGCCAGCGGGGGTATTGATGGCAGACCGATAGCTGTCATAGCCGAGGCGTGCGGAAATGTTTCGGGTTGCTTCCATTTGGATCCCCACTCCGTAGGTGACGGCGCTACGAGTGGCTCCCGAGTACCCTGGCGTATTGCTATTCACGGACTTGGTGGTTGCAGAACCCATCCCCAGTTTTCCATACAGGGAAAAATTGGATGAGAAGGGGATCAGACCTACGGCATCCAGGGTGAGAATGTCACTTTTTCCATTCACGGTATTGTTGCCGAACTTTCCAGCACCCGTGTATGCGCCTTCCACGGCGAAGTTCTGATTGAACTGATACCCCACCAATCCACCATAAACTCCGTTGTAGCTGGAATTGTTCCAAGCTGCCGTATTGGAACCATTGGTGGTATTGCTTTCCCCCAAGGTGGCTCCGACATAAACCCCCTGGCCAGCGTAGGCAGAGGCGGATAGCAGAATAGATAGGGTGAAGAGGGTTTTTTTCATAATGGTCCTTTTGAGTGGTAAAAAATATGTGGCGTTCGTGACGGTAAAAAGCGGGATTATTGTTCAGTCTTGGCTAACAATTCTGCAGCTTCGGCGTGGCGCCCTTTATCGGCATCTTCACGACCGGGGCGAGGCATAGCCGTGGCCGCTTTTTTGAGATAGGGAATGGCCTCGGTCTTGTCATCCTGGGTCAGCAAAAATTCACCATAAAAGAAGTTGGCATCAATATTATTGGGGTCGATTTTTAGGGCGCGTTGCAAGTACTCTCTGGCCTTGTCATAGTCGCCGAAAGATCCGAAGCGCGGAACCTTGAAATACAAACTGCCCAAGCTGATCAAACCCGAGCCATCCATGGCGTTGGGGTTGATGGCAATGGCTTTGAGCAGAACATCTCGCGCTTCTTTGGCGGTTCCTCCTGCTGTAAACACGGATTGATATTTGGCGTGACTGGCTGTGATGATCCCTTCCCAGATCAGGGGTTCGGCATGGCCAGGATATTGACTGGACAGATCGTGTGCGTGGGTTTGAAGTTGAGCAAAGTAATCATCGCGTTCCGCTTCGGGGAGGGTGTAATACCCCTTGGCCCAGGCATGTTGCTCTTGGGCAATATTTTCGAACATCATGTCGGCATGAGCCAATGGACTGAGGGAAAATCCTAGAGCTAGGGTCCAGGCGGCCAGTTTGGGTTTCAACATAAGAAGAATTCCTTTGTATCAGGTTAACAATGTCAAATGACCACTATTCCTAGTGGGGGCAATTTTTTGTGGGTTATCGTTTTCCCGTGGCGAATTCACGTATGGTTGGGAGTTGCTTGCGTATCGAACCATCCACCAGGCTGGGGAACAGGCCATTGATGCGTACGAAGAGAGATTCCGGGAAACCGATGAAGCGTTCATTCTGACGGGCCATCAGGGCTTTCACGATCTGCTGGGCAACCGGTTCCGGATCATCCATATTGACTTTGAGAAATTCGGACATGCGCTGAATCACGCCGGTATTAAAAGCGGTTTTGATGTAACGAGGTCCAACATAGGTGACACCTAGGCCGGTACCGTCGAGTTCGCGACGCAGCGCTTCGGAAAATCCACGCAGTGCGAACTTGTTGGCAGAGTAGGTGGCAAATCCTGGAAATCCTATGGAGCCATACACCGATCCTATATTAACAATATGGCCAGAGCCTTGCTTCAGCATGGCTGGAAGCAGTAAACGGGTCAATTGCATCGGGGCAAGGACATTGACGCGCCACAACTGTTCCAGTCGTTCTTCACTTTCGTCTTGAAAGAGATTAAAGCTCATGAGGCCAGCAAGGTTGATCAGAATATCGATGGTTCCCAGTTTGGCTTGCATCTGCGCTGCCAGGATCCTGACGCCGGCGGGATCGAGTAGGTTGCAGGATTGTTGGAGAACGGTACCCTTGCCGTGGCTACGCAGTGTCATTTCAAGAGTATCCAGCGCGTCTTGGGCAAAGTCGCTGATTATCAAGGTGCAACCCCGCTCAAGCAAGGCTTTGGCCAACGGGGCACCTAATCCCCCGGCGGCTCCGGTAAGCAGAATTTTCTTTCCTTCGAGGTTCATGTCAGGCTCCCGGCAATGCGCGGAATAGGTTGCTGTAAAGCTGATAAAAAATGGATGCTTCTGAGAGCACAGCCTCTTGGTCTTGGAGAAGGGTCAGTTGGTTCACCAATTGAGAAAAAAATTTCATGTGATTGATATCCAGATTTCCGTGGCTGGTTAAATAAGTAAAAGCACTATCTGGGAGTTGGAGTGATGCTTGCATGGCTGCGGCGGCATGAGTCGCCAGTTGAACGCTGGTCCCCTCGAGCACAAAAACCATCCCCAAAAATCCGCAGGGGTTTTTGCGTTGGATCAGGTCATAGGCATAGGCCACCATAATTTCCGTGGCTGCGCTGCCACTGCCTTGGCGGACGGCCTCGGCGTCTCCCCCTGCCTGGGTAATATCTGACAGGATCCATTCCTGATGACCCGTCTCTTCCTCGATGTAGTGCGCCAGAGCGGTTCTCAACCACTCATGGGAAAAGGGGATACGGCTACCACACGCCATCAGCAAGGGTAAAGTGTGCTTGACATGATGGTAGGCTTCCCTTAAATACGCCAGATATTGGGTCTTTGTGACGCGTCCCCCAAGGGCTGACTGAATGATCGGGAGAGACAGTAGGGTGGCACGCTCCGTACCGGTATGTTGGACTAAGCGATCATGAAAGGTCAAAGTATCAGGCGGCATAATGGATAAAGTCGACAGGTTCAAGAGCAGCGAGTTTGTCGCCGAAATAAGCCCAGATGGCGTCTCTGCGTGGTCGCCCGTTGGTGGTGAGCATTCCGTTAGAGGGCGTCAGTGGGCAGGGACTGAGTAACCATGCGCGGATTCGGGCATATTCTGGCAGTCGTTGGTTGATGGTGTGCAAGGTATGACTTAGGGGGGGTCTGGAGGATTCGGGTTCCTCTCCTTGACGTGGAACGATGAGGGCAATGGGCCACGGCTTGCCTTCGCCAAAAACGACAATTTGGGCAATGTCGGGATGCGCAATAAATTCCCTTTCAATCCACTCGGGTGAGATGTTCCGACCTTGGCTGGTGATGAACATATGTTTCTTTCGGCCATGAATATACAGATACCCTTCCTCATCCATACGGCCTAGGTCTCCGGTATTCCACCAATCGGAAGTGGGGGTGATGGGAGAGCCCAGGTAGCCGCTGAAAAGCGCGCCCTTGACCAGAACTTCTCCGTCCTCTGCCAGTTTTACCCTAATGTGTGGGAGCGGCTTACCCACGCTGCCGCGACGTGAGGCTTGGGGAGTGTTGAGGCAGATGACTGAAGCACATTCGGATAAACCGTAGCCCTCATAGACAGGCAAGCCCAGTTGGTGAGCCCATTCCAGTAGCGCGGAGGGCATGACAGCCCCACCGACGGCGATAAAGCGTAGTGTGGCCGGCGATTTTTCGTGAGCAGCGGAGAGTTCGGCACACAAGACATGCAACAAGTGAGGCACCAAAATAGTGGTGGTGATGTGGTGGCGCTGGATTGTCTCAAGCACTACCCGACAATTGATTTGCCGGAGATCCGCCATGCCCAAGTGCCTGGGGGGATAGAGGTGGGTGGTGGCGCCAGCCAGCAAAGGGGTGTAGAGCCCGCCAATGTTTTCCAGTAGGGTGGACAGGGGTAAAAGGCAAAGATGCTGCTCATTTCTCGAGCCCTGGCTGGCTTCCAGGAGAGTTTGCATTACTTCTTCAATGGCTTGACTGGACAGGCATACGCCTTTGGGTTCTCCTGTGGTTCCTGAAGTGTAGGTGATCTTGCAGGTTTCTAGGGGGATAGGCGGTATTTGACGGGGGTGGGAAAGACAGCGTAGTGCCGTGAGAGAATTCAACTCGAACAGCGGGATCTCAGAATAGGTGTGGGGCATGAATGAGGCAAAACTGTCGGGCTGATCGGTGAGAATCAGGTCGGGTTGGCTGTCGCGCACGCAGTGGGATATTTGTTGTGGCGAGAAAAATGTGGGCAAGGGGATACAAGGGATATCGCTACACCAAGCTGCAATATCGGCTACAGCCAGGTCTATGGAATTTTGGCCATGAAGCGCCAGTCTTTGTATTCGTTTGTCCTGAAAGGACTGAGACAGCCAGAGGATTCTTTTGGCGAGTTGGTGGTAATTCAAGGACTGATCGACCCCGCGCAGCGCGGTTTTGTGCGGTTGCTCTTGGGCATAGCGGTTTATGGCTTGCAAGAGTAGGTGTTTCATGGGAGTTGCCGATAGCCTTCTGAAATGTCGCCGAAATATACTTGGGGGTGGTGCCGGAAATAACTGCCCCAATCTTTTTGTTCGTTCAAGGGCAGTCGTTCCACGCGGGCGATGCCGAGAAACTGCGGGAAAAGACCGAGTTTGGTGAAACCGTTGTACAAGGACTTCGTTCCGGTAAATACCACCCAGGTAAATCCTTCCTCATGGAGCATGCGCGTGGCCGCTTGAATGGCCCAGCGGATGCCGCCAGGTTGAAGTGCAGCCAAATTTCCGATTTCAGCAATGTCGTGGCGTTCGACGGGGTATCCGATGGATTTTTCGATGAGTGTTTCCACGGGTTCGGGAAGGTATTGCTCAAGAAACAGAGGGCCATATGTTGCCGTACGCATTCCCAAAGCCAGCTTCAAGTGTTCCTGGTTGTCGCGTAACGAAAACAGTCTGGGCATGAAAAGTCGCGGTTGCGCTCCAAAATTCTCCTCGAATATCCGCGCAATAAATCCTTCGGTCTCTTGGCGTTCATGGGGTAAACACTCTTTCAACAGACGATGGTTCATGATACCAAGTGATAAGAGGGATCCTTTCCCACTGTAGCATGAAAGTGGGTAGTGTGGCTGGGGTGAATGGTGGTTGGTCCAAGGGCTCATGCGGAATATCCGTGGCTAAATGTATGCGTGGCAGTATGCTTGGGCAAGATTAAGAAAACCTTATTGTGAAAAAGTTACCCCGGAATTAGGCAATGCAATTTTTTATTGGAGATGATTCTAAACCGAATTCCTATCGAATAGACCCGCGTTAAAGTCGGGTGAAGTGAGGTTGTTCGGATGCGGTTCGGGATTTCAATGGGCCACAATGGTGTTTTTCTGGGAATTTGTCATGGAAACCTATGGGCAGTGGACCAATGCGCAGTTATTAACCTGTTTGTTCGGGGGAAGGGGGAATTATCGGGCCTGTGAATCGAGTCTTGAGCCGTTATTTGCAGGAGGGTTTGGGAAGTTGCCACACAAAGGGACGATTCTGCGCGAAATTTTTCGTCGCTGGCTGAATGAGCAGATGCGCCAAGGGGCGGTGATGAATCAACCGTCTGTGGTTGCAGACTATTGGCGTTTGGCATTCAAGGGCCAACCTCATGAGTCATTCTGGGTCATGTTTTTGGATGCCCAGAATCATCTGATCGAGGCGGAGGAATTGTTTCGCGGGACCCTCACCCAAACCGCCGTGTATCCTCGTGAAGTTGTCAAAGCCGCGTTACGCCACAATGCGGCTGCTGTGTTGCTGGCCCATAATCATCCTTCGGGGTTGGCCCAACCCAGCGAAGCAGACCGTCATTTGACCGAAGTGCTGAAACGGGCTTTGACTTTGGTGGATATTCGGGTACTGGATCATTTTCTGGTGGCGGGGGCGGACCTCGTCAGTTTTGCTGAAAAAGGGTGGCTTTGACCCTTAACGAACGAGGGTTTTGGCGAGCATGGAGGTCAACTCATTTTCTTTGAGACGTCCCAGTTTTACCCAGACGATGTGCCCTGCGCTATTCATGAGTACGGTCATGGGCAGACCCTGTTGCGCATTTCCCAGAGGCTTGGTCAAGGTGAGGGTGTTGTCCTGGCCGATCAAGGTAGGGTAGGGCACGGGATGGGCTTGCAGAAAGGTCGTGACGGCTTCGGGAGAATCCATGGCAATTCCCACGAATTGCAGCTGCTTTTCTTTCCATTCAGGATAAATGCGAACCAGCATGGGCAGTTCCTCGCGGCAAGGGGTGCACCACGGAGCCCAAAAATTGATCAGAAGGGGATGCCCTGACCATTGGTTGAGTCCTTGCGGTTTTCCGGTCAGGTCGGGCAATGTCAGATGGTTGATGGAGGGCGTGGATTTGCTCGGGGGCGACGGCGGGTGAAAGGCGACTCTGGTCAGCAGGAGCGCGCACGCCAAGAGTGCCGCACCCACCGGAAAAATTAACTGACGGTTCATCTTGTGCTTCCCGTCGAGGGGTAAGTGCTCATGGTAAAATCACTCCGTGTTGCAAGGGATAAACTTCGAGGATGACGTCAGGACCTCGGTGGGCTTTATCCTGTTCGGCCCAGTACTTTACCAGATCAGATTCCTGCTTTCATTATTGTTTAAGGAAATTCATTATATGGGGACAGAAGTCAGAGTTCCAGACATCGGCGATTTTAAAAATATTCCAGTCATCGAAATTCTCGTCAAGGAGGGTGATGTCCTGCAGGCGGACCAAGCTTTGATTACTCTCGAGTCGGACAAGGCAACTCTGGAGGTGCCCACCACGATGGCGGGGAAAGTCCAGCGTGTCATGCTCAAATTGGGGGATCGGGTGTCCGAAGGTACCCTCATACTGATGTTGGAAACGGTGGGTCAGGAACAGGAAGTGGCGGTGCCACTGGAGCGTGTGCCTGAAGTTGCACCGTCGGAATCGCCCGTAGGGGGTATGGTTGAGCCCGCAGCTGCAGTTGTTCCGGTCGTGTTGGGAACGATGACTTCTCCCTCTTTGCCCATACCTCCTGAAGTGACGGTGCTGGCAGCAGAAGCAGAGGCCGCTCTGATCACTGCTCACGCCGGCCCCTCGGTGCGACGTTTCGCGCGCGAGTTGGGCGTGGATTTGACACGAGTGCGCGGCAGTGGCCCAAAAAACCGTATTTTGCGTGAAGATGTGCAATCTTTTGTCAAGGCGGCTTTGCAAAGCCCTTCTGCCGGATCCGAGTTGAATCTGTTACCTTGGCCGGACATTGATTTTGCCAAATTCGGTCCGGTGGAAGCACGTCCCCTCGGTCGTGTTCGTAAAATTTCCGGGGCCAATCTACATCGCAACTGGGTCATGATTCCCCATGTAACCAATCATGAAGAAGCGGACATTACGGATCTTGAGAATTTTCGGCAGCAACTGAATCATGAAGCCAAGGCAGATGATCCTAAAATCACGCTTCTGACTTTTTTGCTCAAGGCTTTGGCAACGGTTTTGCCCCAATTCCCGGAAGTTAATGCGTCATTGCAGGGAGATGCATTGATTCTCAAGCACTATATCAATCTGGGATTTGCCGCTGACACGGCTCACGGATTGATGGTTCCCGTGGTGCGAAAAGTTCCGGACAAGGGACTGCGCGCGCGCTCGCGGGAGGTGGCAGACTTGGCCAGGCGAGCTCGAGCCGGTAAGGTGAGCCCTGCAGAAATGCCAGGGGCCACCTTTTCGGTATCGAGTCTTGGGGGGGTAGGAGGTTCGTTTTTTACGCCCATCATCAATGCCCCTGAGGTCGCGATTTTGGGGGCTGGGCGTGCGCTACAAAAGCCGCAATGGTATGAAGGCGCGGTGCGCGGACGGTGGATGCTTCCCTTATCTCTGTCCTATGACCATCGGGTCATTGATGGAGCGACGGCAGCACGTTTCAATGAAGCGTTGCGTCAGGTGTTGAATGATGTACGGCGGATGGTACTGTGAACAGAGGGTTGGCTTGGGGAGAAGTGGGGTGAGCGCGAATTTTGATGTGGTTGTCGTGGGTGCTGGGCCGGGGGGGTATTCGGCCGCCTTCAGAAGTGCTGATCTGGGACGTCGGACCCTTCTGGTGGAAAAGTCGCCATATTTGGGAGGGGTATGTCTCAATGTTGGCTGTATTCCTTCCAAGGCCTTGCTGCATGTGGCAGCGACCAAGGAGGCTGCCTTGGCCTTGGCTCCCCACGGGGTGCGTTTTGCTGCGCCGGAGATCGATCTGGAAATTTTGCGATCCTGGAAAGACGGAGTGGTGGGCAAACTCCGGGGGGGGTTGGGTCGTTTGGCGAAAGCACGTAAGGTAGAAGTATGGCAGGGGGAGGCACGCTTTCTCGATTCGCATCATTTGGAAGTTAAGGATGCGACTGGGGAGTCACGCATGGTCGAGTTTGAACAGTCGATTTTGGCGTTGGGTTCTTCCTCGGTGCGGCTGCCGTTCTTGCCGGAAGATCCGCGGATTTTTGATTCTACCGGAGCCTTGGCGCTGGCCTCGGTGCCGCCTCGTCTGTTGGTGTTGGGGGGAGGGATTATCGGGCTTGAGATGGCAACGGTATATGGCGCTTTGGGGTCATACATCGAAGTGGTGGAAATGTCGCCAGAATTGATGGTGGGAGCGGACCGTGACTTGGTCAAGGTGTGGGAAAAGCGCAATGTCGCAAAGTTTGGACGGCTTCATATGAATACCCAAGTGACAGCGGTGGAGGCTCGTGCTGACGGACTCTGGGTGCAATGGCAGAGTCAGGGGGAGACCCCTGCGCCGGAACGTTTCGATGCCATTCTGGTGGCAACGGGGCGTACGCCAAACGGTCATGGAATTGCGGCAGAGCGGGCAGGAGTGCGGGTGGATGAACGCGGGTTTATTCCCGTAGATCGGCAGCAACGGACTTCTGTTTCCCATATTTTTGCCATCGGTGACGTGGTCGGTCAGCCCATGTTGGCGCATAAGGCGGTGCATGAAGGGCATGTGGCAGCTGAAGTGGCTGCCGGTCTGCCCAGCGGACTCGACATTCGGCAGATTCCCGCTGTGGCCTATACGGATCCTGAAGTGGCCTGGACTGGTTTGACGGAAACCGCTGCTAAAGCTGCAGGCCTTTCCTATGGCAAAGCGGTTTTTCCTTGGGCTGCCAGTGGGCGGGCATTGGCCAATGGACGTGAAGAAGGATTGACCAAAATTCTCTTCGATGAAACGACCCACCGAGTGTTGGGGGGCGGTATCGTTGGGGTTCATGCAGGAGATCTGATCAGCGAGTTGGCCTTGGCTGTAGAGATGGGTGCGGATGCAACGGATGTGGGGCGGACCATTCATCCCCATCCTACCCTAGGTGAGACTGTAGGTTTGGCGGCTGAACTCTATGAGGGGGTGTGTACGGAGCTGCCCCTTCCTCGACGCGGATGAATCAACCTATGAAAATTCTATTGAGCAATGACGATGGCTACTTTTCCGCAGGGCTGGCGGCCTTGGCAGAAGCCTTGTCTGCTTTGGGGGAAGTCACGGTGGTGGCCCCCGATGCGGAACGCAGTGGCGCCAGTAATTCGCTGACCCTGGATCGACCATTGACCGTGCGCCAGGCGCCCAACGGGTTCTATCGCGTCAATGGCACCCCTACGGATTGTGTACATATGGCGGTAACGGGTTTGCTCGACTGGCAACCCGATATTGTGGTGTCGGGCATCAATCACGGGGCCAATATGGGGGACGACACCTTGTATTCGGGTACCGTGGCGGCAGCCACCGAAGGTTATCTGTTGGGAATTCCTTCTCTGGCCATTTCTCTGGCCTACGGATCGGCATGCGCAACGGAGTCGGGCACCCCTCGTCATATTCCTCCCCGCCCTGAGTATTTTGTCACGGCAGGGAGAGTGGCGGCTGATCTGGTCCGGAAAATTCAGCATTGTCCGTTGGAAGCCCCAGCGTTGATCAATGTCAATGTGCCCGATTGCCCTTATGAAAATCTCCAAGGTCTGAAAGTGACGCGGTTGGGGCGACGGCATAAGGCCGAGCCGGTCATTTCTTCTACCAATCCCCGGGGAGAAACCATCTATTGGGTGGGGGCCGCTGGCCCTGCTGCGGATGCCGGGGAAGGTACGGATTTTCATGCCGTGGCTACGGGGTGGGTGTCACTGACGCCGTTACAAGTGGATCTGACCCATTATCCACAACTGGCTGGTTTGCGTTCTTGGGTTGAGCGGTGAAGACGGCGATCACGGCTAGAGGAAGTGGTATGACTTCAGAACGCACGCGTGCGCGCATGGTAGAGCGGTTGCGTTCTCAGGGGGTGCATAACGAAGCCGTGTTGGCAGCGATGGGGGCCGTGCCACGTCATCTCTTTGTGGATGAAGCCATCTCCAGTCGCGCCTACGAAGATCTGGCGTTGCCCATTGGTTTCGGACAGACTATTTCGGCACCCTTCACCGTTGCCCGTATGGTGGAGTTGTTGTGTGCCGGACGGTCCCTGCTTAAGGTATTGGAAGTGGGTACCGGATGTGGTTACCAGGCCATGGTATTGGCGCATCTGGCGCAAGAAGTGTACTCGGTAGAGCGCATTGGGGCGTTATTGGAGAAAACTCGGGCGCGTATCTGGCCCATGCGTGTCCGCAATTTGCGCTTCAAACATGCGGATGGTTTTCTGGGGTTGGGGGAAGCCGCACCCTTTGATGCGATCATTGTCGCCGCCGCAGCACCACAAATTCCTCAGGCATTAATCGATCAACTGGCCCCCGAAGGGCGCTTGATTCTGCCCGTGGGGGTGCAGAAACAGCGTTTGGTGATGGTGGAACGACGGGGTGGAGAAATTCTGGAATCGGTTCTGGACCCCGTGAATTTTGTCCCCCTGTTAGGAAAACTGGATTAATTTTTTTTCGGAGTGTTGTCACATGACCTGTTTTTTCTCTTTATCCGTACTCGGGGGACGGCATCGGGCGACTACCGCTGTGATGACGGCCATGTTATTGCTGGCGGGTTGTGCCACTGAAGTGCCTGCGCCTATCGTAGATAATCCAGCAAAATCGGCTTCTTCTGGGAAGCACGTTGAAAATGCGGTCACCGTTCCCCCTGCGTCTGCTGCAGAAAAGTCTGCCGCTGCGACCAAGCCGCATGGGACTGCATCCCAAGGACTGTCGTGGATATGGCCTCTGGAGCATGAAAAGGGAAGCTACAACCCGAAAACCCTGGGAGTGGATGTTCCGACTCGCTCAGCTCAACCCGTACTGGCGATGGCGGATGGTGTGGTCAGTTACGTGGGGGACGGGATTTCCTCCTACGGCTTGATGATTATTGTCAAGCACCCCAATGACTATCTCAGTGTGTATGCTCATAATGGTCGGGTGGTGGTCCATCAGGGGCAACTGGTCACCCGTGGTCAGAAAATTGCCGAAACCGGGAATGCCCCCAAGACCCCATGGCACTTCGAGATTCGCCATGAAGGGAAACCCCTGAATCCCCTGACCTTATTTTCTGCCAAACCCTGATTCAAGGGCGGGTTATTCTACCAACAGGGCAGCTACCACGCGGCGGTCTTCGCTGGCCAATACCGCGTAGGTACGGCAAGCCGCTGCTGTATCCATGACTTCCATACCGATGGATTGTGCCATCAGAGCGTGACTCAATGACGGGTCGGGGAAGCGGAATATGGAACCGCTGCCAAAAATCACCAGCTCGGGTTCAAACTGTAGCAACTCGGTGAAGTGATCTGCGGTCAATGATGCGAAATTCGGTGCCCAGTGGCGCTGTAGCCGGGTAGGACTGATGACCAGACTATGGGTAAATTTTTCCTCATTGACGAGAACAAAACCCGGACCATGGCCGGTCAGGTGATGGGGGTTGTCAGGGGTGTGATGGACAAGTTTCATGGAGAGGCTTCATGGAAATGGATGCTTGGGGTAAAATCATACCTTTTGCGCCTTCCTGCGGCAACGCCACTATGCCAGAATTTCCTAGAATCAAGCGACTCCCCCCCTATGTTTTCAATATTACGGGTGAACTGAAAGCTGCTGCGCGTCGTCGCGGCGAGGACATCATCGATTTTGGCATGGGGAATCCAGATCAACCCACTCCCCAGCATATTGTGGACAAACTGGTGGAAGCGGCTCAGCGCAACGATACCCATGGGTATTCTTTGTCCAAGGGGATTCCCCGGGTACGCAAGGCCATTTGCCACTGGTATCAACAGCGTTACGGGGTGGAACTGGATCATGAAACCGAGGCTATTTTTACCATCGGATCCAAAGAAGGGATTGCCCATTTGATGTTGGCTGTGTTGGATACGGGAGATATGGTCCTGGTTCCCAATCCGAGTTATCCCATTCATATCTATGGACCGGTGATTGCGGGAGCTGATATCCGTCATGTGAGCATGACCCCAGGGGTGGATTTTTTCGAGGAGTTGGAACAAGGATTGAAGGGCTCCTATCCTCGACCCAAGATGCTAATCCTCAATTTCCCCAGCAACCCTACCACCCAATGCGTGGATTTGCCCTTCTTTGAACGGGTGGTGGAACTGGCCAAAGCTTATGGCATCTATGTGGTGCATGATCTTGCTTATGCCGACATCGTATACGACGGCTACAAGGCTCCTTCCATTCTGCAAGTGCCTGGGGCCAAGGATGTGGCGGTGGAGTTTTTTACCTTGTCCAAGAGTTACAGCATGGCGGGGTGGCGGGTGGGTTTCATGGTGGGCAATCGAGATCTGGTGGCAGCCCTCGGACGGATGAAGAGTTACCACGATTACGGCACCTTCACCCCCATACAGGTGGCCTCGATTGTGGCCTTGGAAGGGCCTCAGGAGTGCGTGGAAACCATTCGCTCCACCTATCAGAAGCGCCGGGACGTGATGGTCCAGGGGTTACACAACATTGGCTGGAATGTGGCCAATCCCAAGGCGACCATGTACGTGTGGGCAGAGATTCCGGAAGTGTATAAATCCATGGGCTCTCTCGAATTTGCCAAGAAATTGTTGCAGGAAGCTCACACGGCGGTCTCGCCTGGGGTGGGATTTGGAGAACTGGGGGACGGTCATGTGCGTTTTTCATTGATTGAAAATGAAGCGCGCACCCGTCAAGCCATTCGCGGGATACGCGATATGTTTCGTAAGGACGGATTGTTATGACACCCATTCGAGTGGGATTACTGGGGCTGGGGATTGTTGGCGGGGGAACCTGGGCCATATTGGAGCGCAATCGCGAAGAAATTTCTCGGCGTGCCGGTCGGGAAATCATCGTGACCCGGGCGGCGGTGCGCGCAGTGGATATGGAACGAGTAGCCCAAAAAACCGGCGGGCGGGTGCAGCTCAGTACCGACCCGACGGCGGTGGTGGAAGCGGAGGATGTGGATGTAGTGGCGGAGCTCATGGGCGGCACCGAGCCGGCCAAAACTTTGGTACTGCGCGCCATTTCCTTAGGCAAACCGGTGGTGACGGCAAACAAGGCATTGCTCGCGTTACATGGCAATGAGATTTTTGCTGCGGCCCAGAATCATGGCGTGATGATCGGTTTCGAGGCGGCCGTGGCTGGGGGTATTCCCATCATCAAAGCGTTGCGCGAGGGATTAACGGCAAACCGGATCCAGTGGTTGGCGGGGATCATCAACGGCACCAGCAACTTTATTCTCACGCAAATGCGTGATCAGGGCATGGGTTTTTCCGAAGCCTTGAGTCAAGCCCAGGCCCTGGGTTATGCGGAGGCTGATCCCACCTTTGATATTGAAGGCATTGATGCGGCCCATAAGCTTAGCCTGCTGGCGGCCATCGCTTTTGGAATACCGGTGCAATTTGCACGGGCGCATGTGGAAGGAATTTCCCGTCTGACAGCGGAAGATATCCGCTATGCTGAGGAGTTGGGATATCGCATCAAACTGTTGGGTATGGCCAAGCGTACGACACGGGGCATCGAATTGCGGGTTCATCCTACCCTGATTCCGGCTCGGCGCTTGCTGGCTAATGTGGATGGTGTGATGAACGCCGTATTGGTCAAGGGCGACGCGGTAGGGCCTACCCTGTATTACGGGGCTGGGGCTGGGGCGGAGCCCACGGGGTCGGCGGTGGTGGCCGATCTGGTAGATATTGCGCGCATGGCCAGTGCCGCTCCGGGGCACCGGGTACCCTATCTGGCCTTTCAACCCGATCAGGTGCGCAATGAAATCGTATTGCCCATGGCCGATATCGAAACCGCTTATTACCTGCGCATGAAGGCGCTGGATCGGCCGGGTGTCCTGGCGGAAGTGACGCGGATTCTGGCGGATCAGAACATTTCCATTGAAGCCATGTTGCAAAAAGAACCCAAAGCGGGCGAAACTTGGGTGGATGTCATCATGCTTACCCAGGTTACGCAGGAACGGGCCATAGACCACGCCATTGCTCTCATCGAGGCCCTGGTCAGCATTGATGCTCCGGTGGTGCGCTTGCGTGTCGAATCCCTGGCTTCCTGACGAATATCCTTTTCAATTTTTTGTAGAGAACTCTTCCATGGCCCATTATCAAGGTTTGATTCATCGTTACCGGGACCGTTTGCCGGTTTCTGAGAACACGCCCATCGTGTCCCTGAATGAAGGCAATACGCCCCTGATCGAGTTGCAGCGGTTACCACGGCAGGTGGGGTTTGATGGACGTATTCTGGTGAAGTTTGAAGGGCTGAATCCCACGGGATCCTTCAAGGATCGTGGTATGACCATGGCCGTGACCAAGGCGCTTGAAGAGGGATCGCGGGCCATCATTTGTGCTTCCACCGGCAATACTTCAGCAGCAGCAGCGGCCTATGCGGCACGGGCGGGGATGACCTCCTTTGTCCTGATTCCCGAAGGGAAGATTGCTTTGGGAAAATTGGCCCAAGCCATGATGCATGGGGCGGTGGTGATTCAGATCCAGGGCAATTTTGACGACGGTATGCGCTTGGTGCAGGAAATTTCTGCAGATATGCCCGTTGCCTTGGTCAATTCGGTTAACCCCTATCGTCTTCAAGGGCAAAAGACCGTAGCTTTCGAAGTGCTGGAAGCTTTGGGCCAGGCTCCAGACTATCATGTGTTGCCAGTGGGTAATGCCGGAAATATCAGCGCCCATTGGATGGGTTACTGCGAGGCTACAGGGCAACAAACGGCAGCCTGTGGCTATTGCAATGGGCATTGTCCCTATCACGCCGAGTCGTTGCAGGGTGTCAAGCGGCCCATCATGCTGGGGTATCAGGCGGCAGGCTCTGCGCCTTTTCTGCGCGGGGGGCCGGTATCCTCACCGGAAACCGTGGCCACGGCCATTCGTATCGGTAACCCCATGTCGTGGTCTCTGGCCTGGGCTGCAGTAAAGGAATCGGCGGGGTGGTTCGAGGAATGTACCGATGCGGAAATTTTAGCGGCACAGGCATTGTTGGCTCGAACGGAAGGTATTTTCTGTGAACCTTCGTCGGCAACGTCCCTGGCGGGACTGATCAAGGATGTGGCTCGCGGAAAAATCAAGGCGGGTTCTACGGTGGTGGCGACCTTGACGGGCCACGGGCTGAAAGACCCGGATACGGCCATTGCCCAAAGTCAGCGTCCTCACATTGTGGCAGCAGAAAAAGGCCCGATTGCAGAATTGATTGGAAAATTCCTGTAGAATTCTTTGGTCTGGGGAATTTTCCCGACTATTGGTGATCCAGTTGTGGATTTTTGCCATGTTCGAGAACCACGTCGTCGAGGAGTGAGGGTATGAAGGGCTGGAGTCGACAATTTTTCTGGGCAGTATTGGGTTTCGGACTGGCTGGCTGCGCTTCCGTTCCTCCTGGAGCGGTCAGTGACAACGATCCCCTGCAATCCTACAACCGCACCATGTATGGTATCAACGACTCGCTGGACCGCCATGTCATGAAGCCCGTGGCCCAAGGATATCATGCTGTAGCCCCTGATTTTGTGCGTACTGGGGTCACCAATTTTTTTAATAATATTGGTGATTTGGGAACCTTCATCAATGATCTGCTGCAGGCCAAACTGCAACAGGGTGCAGCCGATGGCGGACGCTTTTTGCTGGATACGACGGTGGGGATTTTTGGGCTATTCGATGTCGGAACGCCTGCAGGGCTGGAGCGGCATCGTGAGGACTTTGGTCAAACCATGGCGGTATGGGGCTGGGAAAATAGCACCTATTTCGTATTGCCCCTTCTGGGACCGAGTACGTTACGGGATTCCCTTGGTTTGGTGGGGGACTATCCTTGGACGATTTACCCCTATATGCATACCACGTTGACCAAACAGCTGGAGGTGGGGACAGTGGATTTGGTCAATACCCGGTCCAATCTTCTCGCCGCGAGTAATGTGCTCGATACGGCCGCTCTCGATCCTTACGCTTTCATGCGAGATGCCTATTTGCAAAGACGCCGTAATATGATTTATGACGGTCATCCCCCCCCCCTGCCAGAGGACGAATGACCCGCAGGGGAGAAGGTTGATCGATCAACGTTCAGGCAGCACCAAAGACCAGTTTCCCGTTGATACTATCAATGCGCAGGGTACTTCCGGGCATGAAGGCCCCTTCCAGAATGCGCCGCGCGAGAGGGTTTTCCACCTCGCTCTGAACTGTGCGTTTCAACGGGCGTGCTCCGTAGTCCGGATCGAATCCCACGGTGGCCAGTTGGTCTAACGCCGCTTCGCTGACCTCCAGTTTCAGATCCATTTTCCCCAAGCGTGCCACCAGTTGCTGCAGTTGGATGCGGGCGATAGCGCGCACCTGGCTTTGTTCCAATCCATGAAATACCACGATCTCGTCGATGCGATTGACGAATTCCGGACGGAAATGGTTTTTGACTTCCGCCATCACCGCCAGTTTGATCACGGATTGATCGTCTTCCGCCATCTGTTGAATCATCTGTGAACCCAGATTGGAGGTCATGACGATCACCGTGTTGCGAAAGTCCACTGTGCGCCCCTGACCATCCGTCAGACGACCATCATCCAGTACCTGCAGGAGGACATTAAAGACATCTGGATGAGCTTTTTCCACTTCATCCAGAAGGATCACGGCATAGGGTTTGCGTCGTACCGCTTCCGTCAGATATCCTCCCTCTTCATACCCCACATACCCGGGGGGAGCGCCCAGCAGGCGGGCGACAGAATGCTTTTCCATATATTCCGACATGTCGACGCGGATCAAGTGATCTTCGGAATCAAACAGGAAAGTGGCCAAAGCTTTGCACAGTTCGGTTTTCCCCACGCCCGTGGGCCCCAAGAACAGGAATGAGCCATAGGGCTTATGGGGGTCGGAGAGTCCGGCGCGGGAGCGACGAATGGCATCCGATACCAGGCGTACAGCTTCATCCTGACCCACTACACGCTGATGGAGTTGGTCTTCCATCTGCAGGAGTTTTTGCCGTTCTCCCTGCAGCATTCTGGAAACAGGGATTCCCGTGGCACGCGAAACCACCTCGGCGATTTCTTCCGCACCCACCTGCGTACGGAGCAGTTTGAGAGGGGGTCGTGCGTCCGATGTCTCAGCGCTTTGATGCAATTGAGACTCCAGTTGGGGAATCCGTCCATACTTCAATTCCGAGGCTTTCTGCAAATCTCCCTGGCGTTGTGCCGTTTCCATTTCTGCACGCGCTTTGTCTAGGGCTTCCTTGACATGCTGGGAGCCTTGGACCTGGGCTTTTTCTGCTTTCCAGATTTCTTCCAGATCTGCGTATTCTTGCTCTAGTTTGAGGATTTCCTCCTCCAGCAGCGTCAAACGTTTTTGCGATGCTTCATCCGTCTCGCGGCGCACCGCCTCGCGCTCGATTTTCAGCTGGATCAGACGGCGAAACAGTTTGTCCATGGATTCCGGTTTGGAATCGATTTCCATGCGCAAGCGCGCAGCCGCTTCATCGATTAGATCAATGGCCTTGTCTGGAAGGAAGCGATCGGTGATGTAGCGGTTCGATAGCTCGGCGGCTGCCACGATGGCCGGATCGGTGATATCGACGCCATGGTGCACTTCATACTTTTCTTGCAAGCCGCGGAGAATGGCGATGGTGTCTTCTACTGTGGGTTCCCCCACCAGAACTTTCTGAAAACGTCGCTCTAACGCAGCATCTTTCTCAATGTATTTGCGGTACTCGTCCAGTGTGGTGGCTCCCACGCAGTGCAGTTCTCCTCGTGCCAAGGCAGGTTTCAACATGTTGCCCGCATCCATGGCACCTTCTGCCTTGCCAGCACCTACCATGGTGTGTAGTTCGTCGATGAAAACAATGGTCTGTCCCTCATCTTGAGCCAGTTCCTTGAGAACGGATTTCAATCGTTCCTCAAATTCCCCGCGATATTTGGCACCTGCCAGCAAAGAGGCCATGTCTAGGGCGAGGACCCGCTTGTTGCGCAGGCTGTCGGGGACTTCGTCGTTGATGATGCGTTGCGCCAGTCCTTCCACAATGGCAGTTTTACCCACCCCGGGCTCACCGATGAGGACGGGATTGTTTTTGCTGCGTCTCTGCAGAATCTGAATGACACGACGGATTTCATCATCTCTGCCGATAACCGGGTCGAGTTTTCCCATTCGAGCGCGTTCGGTCAGGTCCATGGTGTATTTCTTCAGGGATTCGCGACTCCCCTCACTTTCCTGGCTGGTTACGCCAGCACCCCCACGCAGGGCTTCAATGGCTTTTTCGAGACGTCCGCGTTGCGCTCCTTGTTGACGAAAAAGACGCCCAATCTCCCCCTTATCATCGCAGAGTGCGAGAAGAAACAGTTCGGAGGCAATGTAGGGGTCATTGCGTTTCTGCGCTTCTCGTTCGGTGAGGTTGAGTAAGGCGTTGAGGTCGCGGGAAACATTGATTTCTCCCGAAGGAGCTTCCACCCGCGCGCCACGCTCAAGCAACGAGAGTAACCCCTGCTTGAGGGGTTGAACCTGAACGTCGGCTCGAGTCAGCAAAGAAGCCGTGGTGCCGTCGTGCTGATCGAGGAGAGCCAGCAACAGATGAACGGGTTCGAGGGTCCCATGATCCTGCTTGAGGGCCAGACTTTGGGCATCCGCAAAGGCTTCCTGAAATTTGGTGGTTAATTTGTCGAATCGCATCATGCGCTCCTGAAAGGATGTGTCTGTGGAACAAGTGGGGGTTGAGTCGCAAATATTCAAGTTTGAATTGGCCGATAATCTTGTGGAGTCATTGACATTTTGATGGGTTTCAGGGGAAAATCTAGGCTTCTTGTGACCTTGGAGTCCATCTTGGAGTGTTCTAGTTTATGTCCGTTGATTAAGCAACGGTCTTCCGGGTGGTTCCTGTCATAATCCTGTAATCAAGCCATGACTGAATACCGGGATGACCGGTTTGGAGGTTTCATGGCAGGTTTTCGTAAAATTTTTTCATCATCTCGAAGCGATGTCAGCAACTCGGCATCCCTTTCCCCACAAAAATCTTCGCAGCTACTTCTGGAAGTGGCCCACAGCGAGGTGGAGATTTCTTTGCGTCGTCTCGATAGCTCTCCTGAGGGATTGCTGGATCGAGAAGCGGAAGATCGGCTTCAGGTGTACGGGCTAAACTCTGTGGCCCAGGAACGAAAAATTGGCCCAGTGCGCCAGTTTTTGTCCTACTTCAAGAACCCTCTGAACTTATTGCTGATTGCTTTGGCTGTTATGTCTTTGTATTTGGGGGACAAGAATGCAGCGACCATCATTGCCCTTATGGTGGTGATCAGTATCACCCTGACCTTTGTCCAGGAATATCGTTCGTCCAATGCGGCTGAGCGTCTGCGGGAAATGGTCAGCACTACCGCTACCGTACTGCGTAAAGATCGTCGCAGCGGGGTCCCAGATGAAGTCAACCGTCATTTTAACATTCACCTTCATCCTCAAGGGCCTCAACGGCGTGAGGTGCCCATCGAGGAACTGGTGCCAGGAGATGTCATTCAATTGTCAGCGGGTGACATGATCCCTGCCGATGTGCGGGTGTTGACAGCGAAGGATCTCTTTATCAACCAGTCATCCCTCACTGGCGAAGCCTTGCCGGTGGAGAAGTTTAGTGCAGCGGAAACTGATGCCTCTCGTGAGGCCTTGCAATGCAACAATATTTGCTTCATGGGGACCAACGTAGTGAGTGGCGTTGCTACGGCAGTCGTGGTGTACACCGGATCTGCGACTTATTTTGGGCGTTTGGCTCAGATGATGTCCGAGGAGCAACCACAGACCAGTTTTGACCGAGGAATTCAAGAGTTCACCTGGCTGATGATACGCTTCATTTTTGTCATGACCCCTCTGGTTTTTCTCATCAACGGGTTCACCAAAGGCGACTGGATGGAAGCATTTTTATTCGCCGTGGCGGTGGCAGTGGGCTTGACTCCGGAAATGCTGCCCATGATCGTCACCGTGAATTTGGGCAAAGGCGCATTGTCCATGTCGCGCAAAAAAGTCATCGTCAAACGGCTCAATTCCATTCAGAATTTTGGCGCCATGGATGTGTTGTGCACTGATAAGACTGGGACGTTGACTCAGGATAAAATTATCCTTGAAAAACATGTCGATATCTACGGTCATGAAAATGAAGATGTGCTGGAATACGCTTATCTCAATAGTTATCACCAGTCGGGTCTGAAAAATCTGCTGGATGTGGCAGTGCTGGAATATGCCGGTTTGACGGAACGACTCAAAGCCGGGGTGCAATACCGCAAGGTGGATGAGATACCGTTTGATTTTCAGCGGCGACGGATGTCCGTGGTGGTAGAGGGCAAGGGGCGCCATCTGTTGATTTGCAAAGGAGCCGTAGAGGAAGTTTTCTCCTGTTGTACCCATGCCGAGGTGAACGGTCAGACCGAGGCACTGGAACCCTCTTATCTCGGGCAATTGTTGCAGGTGACTCGGGAACTCAACGAGGATGGATTTCGGGTCATTGCTATTGCTTATAAGGATACGGCAACGAATACTGGGGCGTACGGCATCAAGGATGAAAGCGGGCTGGTTCTAGTGGGATACATTGCTTTTCTCGACCCTCCCAAGGACAGCGCTCGTGACGCCATCGCTGCGCTGCATCGCCATGGGGTTCAGGTGAAAATCCTCACTGGGGATAATGATGTAGTCACGCGCAAGGTATGCCACGAAGTGGGTCTCAAGGTGGATGAGGTCATGCTGGGTACGGAGATGGAATCTCTGACGGATGAGCAGTTGGCCGATGCGGCCGAGCGTATCGTCGTGTTTGCCAAATTGTCTCCCGAGCAAAAAGCCAAAGTGATCAAGGCATTGCACCGAAGGGGGCATGTGGTGGGTTTCATGGGGGATGGTATCAACGATGGTCCGGCCTTGAAAGCTGCAGATGTGGGAATTTCCGTGGATACTGCCGTGGATATTGCCAAGGAATCGGCCGATATCATTTTGCTGGAAAAGAGCCTGATGGTGCTGGAAGAAGGGGTGATCGAGGGCCGTAAGGTCTTCGGCAACATCGTCAAATACATCAAGATGGGGGCCAGTTCCAACTTCGGAAATATGTTCAGTGTGTTGGGAGCCAGCGCTTGGTTACCGTTTCTGCCGATGCAGGCGATACAGGTGTTGACTAACAATCTACTGTACGACTTTTCCCAGACGGCCATACCGACTGATCATGTGGATGAAGAATACATCGCCCAGCCACGTCGCTGGGACATTGCCAACATTACCCGGTTTATGCTCATGATGGGGCCCATCAGTTCGATTTTTGATTATGTCACTTTTGCCGTGATGCATTTTGTTTTCAAAGCCAATACGATGGCTGGGGAATCCTTGTTCCAGACTGGCTGGTTTGTGGAGTCCTTGCTGTCCCAGACTCTCATCATTCATATTATACGTACCGGACGAATTCCTTTTCTGCAAAGTCGGGCCAGCTTACCCATGACGTTGACCAGTCTGATTATTTGTTCGGTGGGGGTATGGTTGCCCTATTCCCCCTTTGCCCATTCCTTGGGGTTTACTCCTTTACCGTTCCAGTACTGGTTTTATCTGGCGGGCATCCTGATCAGCTATCTGACCTTGGCCCATATCGTAAAATCCTGGTTTATCCGTCGTTACGGGTTGAATTAACGGAGCATAGAGCGGCGGATCATGGAAGTAGAGACGTATTTTTCTGCTCAGGGTGCCTTGGCTCAGGGGTTGCCCGACTTTCGCAGCCGGCCCTCCCAGGTGGAGATGGCTCAGGCGGTATCTCAGGCGCTTCAGGAGCGGTCTTCCTTGGTCGTGGAGGCTGGTACCGGAACGGGGAAGACCTTTGCCTATTTGGTGCCTGCATTATTGTCAGGGGGGCGGATCATTCTCTCCACCGGCACCAAAACCTTGCAAGATCAGTTGTTCAAACGGGACATCCCGATTTTGCGACGGCTGCTGAAACTGCCCATCTCTGTGGCTTTACTCAAGGGCCGGGCCAATTACCTGTGTCAATATCATCTGGATTTGACCTTGCGTCAGGGGTTGCTATTTGATCGCGAGGAAGTGGCGCATTTGCAACAGGTGGCAGCATTTGCACAACGGACCCAAACGGGGGACATTGCCGAATTGGCAGAGGTGCCGGAACAGGCGACACTCTGGCGCAAGGTAACCTCGACACGCGAGAATTGTCTGGGACAGGAGTGTCAGCATTATGCCGATTGTTTTGTTCTGGCCGCCAGAAAACAAGCTTTGCAGGCTGATCTGGTGGTGATTAACCATCATCTATTCTTTGCCGATGTTTTGTTGCGCGATGAGGGGGCGGGAGAGCTATTGCCGCGGTCCCATGGGGTTATTTTTGATGAAGCCCACCAGCTCCCTGTGATCGCCACGCATTTTTTCGGACGATCATTATCCACCCTGAGCGTCATGGAAATGATTCGTGCCCTGAAGGAACTGCTTCCTACGTTGGAAATCGAGAAAGATGCGCTGTTGCAGGAAGCCCTCAAGCTCGAGCAGACTCTGGCTCCCTTGCGCGCATCACTGTCCTTGCATGAAGGCCGTTTGTCTTTGGATCAGGTGCGTCAGGAACCCACATTCGCGGCATCATGGCAGATTTTTGCCCAGCAGTTGGAGAAATTTTATCAATTTCTGGGGGTTCATGGTGAGCGTGCCGAAGCGCTGCAAGAAATATCGCTGTTGGCTCAGGAATTCTGGAATCAGGCCCATATCTGGGAAGCGGAGGAGAAGCAGGAGGTAGTACGTTGGGTGGAATGTTTCCCCCAAACTCTGCATTTCAATGCCACTCCATTGTCCATGGGGGAGATTTTGGGGGCTCAGTGGCAAGATCCGGAACGGGCCTGGATCTTTACCTCGGCAACGTTATCGGTGCGGGGAGATTTCTCTCACTTTCAGGAAGCCATGGGGCTGGCGCAGGCCAGAACGCTCTGTTGGGACAGCCCTTTTGATTATCCTCGCCAAGCCTTACTGTACGTTCCGCGCGATCTTCCCCTGCCTCAAATGCGAGAACATACGACAGCATTAATGAGCTGTGCTCGTCCCCTACTGGAAGCCAGTCAGGGGCGCGCATTCTTGTTATTTACTACCCACCGAGCTTTGCAGGAAGCAGAGCGTATTTTGCTGAGCTGGAAAAAAGAAGGGCATTGGGCCTTCCCCTTGCTGGTTCAGGGAACGCGCTCGCGTAACGATTTGCTCGAACAGTTTCGCCACAAGAAGCACGCCGTATTGCTGGGGACAGCTTCATTTTGGGAGGGGGTGGATATCAAAGGCGAGGCATTGTCTGTCGTGATCATCGACAAGCTTCCTTTCGCCCCTCCCGATGATCCCGTAGAGGCGGCGCGCATTCAGGCCATGACCCGTAGCGGACGGAATGGTTTCATGGAGTATCAGTTGCCCCGCGCTATCCTGTTGCTCAAGCAGGGAGCCGGTCGTCTGATCCGGGATGAGCAGGACCGCGGTGTGTTGATGATTGGAGATCGGCGGTTACTGGAGAAGTCCTATGGCTCGCGCATCTGGCGCAGTTTGCCGCCTATGACGCGAACCACTGAGGGCAGTGTGGCCGCAGAGTTTTTTACCAGATGCGCGAAAAGCCCCGTCGTTCAGGGCGGGGATGAATAGCGCGGA
>VFSW01003377.1_pt1 | contig 23965 bp, 28 predicted proteins | sample 5358111 | NCBI WGS metagenome assembly VFSW01 (sample SAMN11554181, study PRJNA540505) | mine drainage metagenome | isolation source: sediment from site ElyBrook_90M | place: USA: Ely Copper Mine, Vershire, VT | collected 2017
AGAAGGCCAATCACGGCAAGAAGCCGAACTGCGGTCGCGGCTGAGCCGTTGACGCTGTAGGGCATCGCATCGACGTCATCTTTCGGATTACCGGGCGATGAGCTGATGCGCGCCGTAGTGCACACCACCCGGGTCACCCTCGGGAGGCCTTAACCTACCCGGACTCTCGCTACGGCGCCCCTACGCCCCGACCCGGCGCGGAATACCTTCGGGGTAGATCCTGCGTGCGAGGTACCACTCCACCACGAAGGCCACCCCGGGCACGAAACCCGCGAGCAGCATCGCGAGCAGGTAGGCCAGGTTGAGTTTGGCCTTCATGACGAACTGGAACGACATGATCATGTAGATCGGGTACAGGACCATTCCGTGAGCGACCCCGTCGATCACCACCAGGGGTCGGATGCTCGTCCAGAGACTCACGTCCCACTGGTGCAGTGCCAGGGTCACGAAGAGGGTGAGCAACGTCGTACCGGTCACGAAGGACATCAGACGGTAACGACGAAAGGCGGCGTCCACCTAGTGACCCCAGAGCTTCTTCTTCGGGGCGTCGGCGAGCTGGGCGAGGTGGTCGTTGTAGGCGGCCAACTCGGGGTCCTCCTCCTCCTGGGTCGCGTCCACTGCTCGCGCTAGCGCCGCCTCGGCGCGCCGGCGCTCCTCGTACTCGCGGCGAGCGACCTCCTGATCCTCCGTGGGCTTCTCCACGTGCAGCAGCTGCCACCAGCCAAAGAGTCCCAGCACGGCGAAGCACGGCCACTCGATGGCGTAGAGGAAACTGAGCGAATTTCCCCCGAAGGCGCGTCCCACCTGCCACCAGTCGGCCAGCACGCACATGGTCAACCAGGCCGCGAGGGCGACGTGCACCACGAGGGCCCGACCGGAGAAGTACTTGGAACGCACGGGCTCCACCCTAGTGGGAGCGTCCTCGCCGCTCGAGAGCCCCAATGGCCAAGACCGTAGGATTGAGTGGTATGCCCCTGCACATGACCACGTCCGGTTTTTCGTGGCATCACCTGAACCAGTGGCACTTCGGCGTCGTCCCCCTCGCGGCGATGGCGCTGGCCCTGGCTCTCTACGTGTTCGCCATGCGACGAGTCGGCGACTGGTCGCGCGCACGCCTGGCGAGCTTCGTCGCGGCGATTCTCGTGACCTTCGTATCGACCCAGAGCGTGCTGGGGGTCTACGACATGGTGTACTTCAGCGCCCACATGATCCAGCACCTGGCGCTCATCATGGTGGCCGCCCCCCTCTTCGCCCTGTCGGCGCCCCTCGATCTCTGGGCGAGCGCGGGAGGAGCGCGCACGCGGGCCTTCTTCGACGGACGCGTGATGAGCGTCCTCACCCATCCACTCGTCGGTTTCGCCACCTACTTCGTGGTGATCCCCTTAACGCACCTCTCGGGCATCGCCAACGAGATGATGCTGCACCAGTGGGTGCACCACGCCGAGCAGATCGCCTTCTTGGTGGTGGGCTACCTCTTCTTTCGCGCGGCCTTCGGCCTCGAGCGCGGGCGTACGATCCATCCGGGCCTTCGCCTCGTCTACGTGATGGCCGCGGTGCCCGTCGACACCTTCACCGGGCTGGCCCTCGTGATGTCGAGCACCCTGCCCTTCCCCGCCTACCGGGCCATGGCCCCGACGGGATCGTCGTCGGCGTGGTTGCTGTCCAACGTGCACCTGGGCGGCGCGATCATGTGGATCGGCGGCGACGCGCTGATGCTGTTGGCGTGCATCCCCATCACCGCCGCGTGGGTCAAGTGGGAGACCCAGCGGACCAAGGTGCTCGACGCGCAACTCGACGAACTGGGTATCTAGAGCAACCCGGCCTCGATGGCGAGCTCTTCGAGGTCGTTCTCGGGACGGGCCCCCAGGTGCGAGATGATCTCACCGGCGCACAGGCTCCCGAGTTGCGCCGACTCGACGGGGTCGGCCCCCAGGGCGAGGCCGTAGAGGAAACCGGCGGCGAACATGTCGCCCGCACCGTTCTGGTCCATGACGTGGGTGACCTCCTGGGCCGGCACGCTCACGACGCTCGAGGCGAAGGCCACGTCGGCCCCGCGGGGACCGCGCGTCACCACCGCGAGGAGTCCGAGGTCGTCAATGGCGGCGTAGGCCGCCGCGAGCGTCGGCACCTGGAAGAGCGCCAGGATCTCGGCCTCGTTGGCCAACAACACGTCCACTTCGTTGCTCACCAGATCCAAGAAGTCCCGACGGTGGCGATTGACGCAGAACATGTCCGAGAGCGAGAGCGCGACCATCGAATCGTGCAGGTGAGCGAATTCCACGACGCGCGCGATCGCCTCCTTGGCGGGTGGGAGGTCGAAGAGATACCCCTCGACGTAGGTGATCTCGGAGCGCGCGATGAGGTCCTCCTTCACGTCGCTGACGCGCAACTGGTTCGAGGCGCCGAGGTAGGTGGCCATCGTGCGCTGCGCGTCGTCGGTGATGAAGACGTGACAGCGGCCGGTGGCCCCTTCACCGTCTACGGCGATGGCCAGGTCCAGTTCGACCCCCATTGAGCGCAGGTCGTGCGTGAAACGTCGACCGAACTCGTCGTCGGCGACCTTGCCGATGTAGCCACATGTCCCCCCGAGAGCGGCCACGCCCGCGATGGAGTTGGCGACCGACCCGCCCGACATCTCGATGGTCGGTCCCATGGCGTTGTAGAAATCGTCGAGTTGGTGATGTTCGATGAGCGACATCGCCGCTTTGGTCAAGCCGAGTTCGCGGTACACCTCCAGCGAATCCTGCGTGATGATGTCGAGCAGCGCGTTGCCGATGCCGGTCACGGCCAGTCGATTCGGGCCGGGCTTGACTCGAAGCGAGACAGGAGTGGGAGAATTTGTCACCTAGCGAGCGTAGAGCCTTTCGCCCTAGGCTGAGGACCTATGACCACCACCGCTAACCCCTATCGCCTCGCCCGTGACGTCATTCCGAGCGCGTACCGGATCTATTTGACCCCCGATCTCGAGTCGGCCACCTTCGCCGGACGCGTTGAAATTGACGTGAACGTCGTGCGCTCGACCTCCCAGCTCACCCTGCACGCCAACGACCTCGTCGTCGCCCCGGCGACGCTCTCCGCCCAGTCGTTGACGTACCGATCCGGCGAACCCACCTACAACGAGCAGTACAACACCGTGACCTTCGACTTCGACGAGACGATCGCCGAGGGTGAAGCGACCTTGGAGATTGCCTTCACCGGCGTTCTCAACGACCTGCTGGTGGGCTTCTACCGCTCGAACTTCGTCGACGCCGAGGGCCAGAGCCACGTCATCGCCACGACGCAATTCGAGCACTCCGACGCGCGTCGCGCCTTCCCGTGTTGGGACGAGCCGTCCTTCAAGGCGACCTGGCAGGTCAACTTGACCGTGCCCTCGCACCTGGCCGCCTACTCCAACTCGCCCGAGGCGTCCTCGACGGACCTGGGTAACGGCTGGCGCACGGTCACCTTCGCACCCACGATGATCATGTCCTCCTACCTGGTCGCCTTCGTGGTCGGCCCCTTCGAAGAGACCGCGCCGGTCGACGTCGACGGGGTCGCGATGCGCGTCATCTACCCGCGCGGCAAGGGCCACCTCACCGCCATGGCCGCCGAGGCGGGCGCCTTCGCGCTGCGCTTCTTCAGCGAGTACTTCGACATCCCCTACCCCGGCGACAAGCTCGACCAGGTGGCGATCCCCGATTTCTCCTTTGGCGCGATGGAGAACCTCGGACTGGTCACCTACCGCGAATCGGCGCTGCTGATCGACCCCGAGACCTCCTCACTCCTGGAACGCCAGCGCGTGGCTGAGGTCATCTGCCACGAGACCGCCCACATGTGGTTCGGCGACCTGGTCACGATGGAGTGGTGGGAGGGAATCTGGCTCAACGAGGCCTTCGCGACCTTCATGGCCGCACTGTGCTCGGACGCCTATAAGCCCGAGTGGAAGATGTGGGTGGACTTCGGCATCGACCGTGACGCCGCCCTGCAGGTCGATGGTCTGCACTCGACGCGGCCCATCGAGTACGAGGTCATCTCGCCCGACGACACCCGCGGCATGTTCGACATCCTGACCTACCAAAAGGGGGGCTCGGTCCTGCGCATGCTCCAGCAGTACCTCGGTGACACCGTCTTTCGCGACGGCATCCGCCGCTACCTGAAGAAGCACGCCTACGCGAACACCGTCACCACGGACTTGTGGGACTCGCTCGAGGAGGCGTCGGGTCAGCCGGTACGCGAGATGATGAACACCTGGATCCTCCAGGGTGGCCACCCCCTGGTGACTTTCGCTGAGGGACAACTCACGCAGCAACCCTTCGCCTACGGCACCGCCACGGGCGAGAGTTCGATCGGCTCGCAGTGGCTGGTCCCGGTGCTGACCCGCTCCCTCGCGGGTGGTCCCGTCGAGCGCCACCTCCTCGAGAGTGAACCCCTGGCCATCACCACCGCGAGTCCCGTCGTCATCAACGCCGGCGGTTCGGGTGTGTACCGCACCCGCTACGGTCACGACGAACTCAACAGCCTGAGTTCGCACATCGGAGAGCTCGAGGAACTCGAGCGCGCCACACTGGTGGCCGACTCGTGGGCCGGACTCTTCGCCGGCCAGATCACCTGGTCGGCGTTCCTCACCACCGCGCGGGGCCTCGGTCAACAGAACGAACCCAACCCCTGGGGCACCGTCGCCAGTGCCGTCGCCCTCGCGCACCGGGTCCTCGAGGGGGCCCATCACGACACGTTGGTGGCCCAGGTGCGCGAGCTCTTCGCCCCGCAGTTCGCTCGCCTGGGCTGGGACGCCCAACCCGGCGAGGGTGAACTCACCCCCCAACTGCGGGCCACGCTGATCTCCACCCTGGGCGTGGTCGCCAACGACCCCTCCATCCAGGCCGAGGCGGTGCGACGTTTCGAGTCCGACGAACTCGACGGTGATCTGGCGCGCACGATCTTGCGCGTGGTCGCCCACCAGAACCGACCCGGGGACTACGCGACCTTCCTCGATCGCTACAAGAAGGCTACGACGCCACAAGAGGAACTGCGTTACCTGTACGCGGTGAGCGACTTCCCCGATCTCGACATCGCTCGCGACGTCATCTCTCGCTGTTTCGGGGAGTTCCGTGTCCAAGACGCCCCCCTGATCCTCGGCATGCTGACCGCGAACTCGGTGATCGGTCCCGATGTCTGGCGCACGTTGTCGCAACGTTGGGACGAGGCGAACGCCTCGTTCCCCCCGAGTCTGATGGTGCGACTCACGGTGGGCATCCCCACCTTCATCAAGGACCGCGCCTTCGCCGATGACGTCGAGGCGTTCCATCGCAGTCACCCCCTCGGGGGTGACCAGCGCACCGTGGAACAGTTCCTCGAACGCATGCGCGTCGGACTGACCTTCGCGGACGCCCTGCGCCAACAGTTCTAGGCGCGACCGTGAGCCTGGGAAGTCTCCTCGGGGTCTTCGCACTCATTTTCGTCCTGGAATTACCCGACAAGACGATGATCGCCACCATCGTCATGTCCTCGCGTGCGCGGCCCCTCGCCGTCGCGCTGGGGGCCAGCGCGGGATTCGTGGTGCAGATGGGCATCGCCGTGGGCGCCGGGGGTCTGCTCACGCTGCTGCCCGCACACCTCAAAGACGCCATCGTCGGACTGCTGTTCTTGGGCGGGGCGGCGTACCTGCTCTTGGTCAAGGAGAAGACCGAGGAGGAGGAGGGCGAACGCGCGGGCGAGACCGAGAAGAGCGCCTCGTGGGGACGAGAGGCCTTCACCGCCTTCAGCGTCATCTTCATCGGCGAGTTCGGCGACCTCACCCAGATCCAAGCGGCCAACTTCGCCGCCAAATTTCACCAACCCCTCGAGGTGTTCGCCGCGTGCAGCGCCGCACTCGTCGGCGTCGCGTTCCTCGGTGCCTTCGCCGGCCAGGCGCTCCAACGCGTCGTGCCCTTGAGCAAGATCCGATTCGGGGGCGGGCTGATCTTCCTCGGACTCGGCGTGTACACCTTCGTGCGACTCGCCACCTCATGACCCGCGTCGACGAGCTCCTCGCCCTGGGCGCTGAAGTCAAGGGGTTCATGCCACCGAGTGAGGGACGCGCGCTCTACGAGGCCGGACTCGATCAGCGCCGGGGCGGTACCTGGCTCGAGATCGGCGCGTGGTGCGCGAAGTCCGCGATCTACCTGGGCGCGGCCGCCGAACAACTCGACTGCGTCGTGTTCTCCCTCGACCACCATCACGGATCCGAGGAGAACCAACGAGGATGGGACTACTTCGACGAGGAACTCGTCGACGCCCACGACGGGCGCCTCAACACCCTGCCGCACTGGCAGCGCAACATCGCGCGCGCGCGCCTCGAGGACGTCGTCGTCGGTCTGGTGGGCGCCTCACAGGTGGTGGCCCCGCACTTCGCCACGCCGCTCGATCTCTTGTTCATCGACGGCGGTCACGGCGAGGAGGTGGCGTGGGCCGACTACCGCGCCTGGGCGCCCCGGATCGTCCCGGGCGGATCACTGCTCATCCACGACGTCTTCGAGGACCCCGCGGCGGGCGGGCGCCCGCCCTACGAGATCTACCTGGCCGCGCTCGACAGTGGTGACTTCACCGAGCGAGCCCACCAGGGTTCACTGCGCTGGCTGCGTCGCCGCTAGAGGTCGACGAGCGCGCAACCCGGTTCGGGCCAGTCGATGGTCTCGCTCAGTAGCCCGTGGCGAAAGAGTCCCGCCCCCGGGGACGAATCCGTGACCGCGTCGGCGGCGAGCAAAATCGCCGCGGTGGTGTAGGACGTCGTCTCGGCGTCGGGGAAGGTGACCTCCTGGGGGTAGGCGATCCCCGTGAAGTACGCGCCGTCGAGTCGGCGGTGCCGGTTCGTCACGGCCAGCAGTTCCAGCGCTCGCGAACGAAGTCCCACCGCGTCCAAACTGAGGACGGTCTCGGCGCTCTCCGCGGCGGTCACCCAGTCATTGGTCGACACGCAGCGCACCCCGAAGCCGTCCATCACGTAGCGCGACCAGTGCGCGGCGAGTCGCGAGCGCGCCTCCTCGTCGACGAGCGCGCCACCCAAGACCGGGTAGTACCAGTCCATCGCGAACTCGTCCTTATTGGCGAAGGCCTCGGGGTGGTGTCGCAGTGCGTGACCCACCCGACCAGCGGCCAACTCCCACGCGGGTCGGTGCTGGTCGAGACGTTCGCCTAGGGCGACGGCGCAGCGCAGGGAGTGAAAGATCGACGATGATCCGGTGAGCAGTGCGTAGGGCTCCACGCGACCGCTCGCGTCGAGCGACCAGTGAAAGGATCCGTCGGCGCGTTGGAAGCGGATCACGAACTCCACCGCGCGTTCGACCATGGGCCACCACCGCGCGGCGGCGTCCACGTCGTCGCTCACCACCAGGTGGTGATACACCCCGGCGGCGACGTAGGCGCACACGTTGGTGTCGAGGCGGGCGTCCTTGACGCGGGCGCCCACGTAGTAGTTGAACCAGCTCCCGTCACCGAGTTGGTGGCGCGCCATCCACTCGTAGGCCGCGGCGGCGGCGGCCAGGTGACCGGTGACGCTCAGGGCCATGGCGCCCTCGACGTGGTTCCAGGGGTCACTGTGCCCACCCTCGAACCAGGGAATCAGACCCGAGGGTAGTTGTAGCGACGCCAGGTGCTGCGCGCTCTGGGCGACCTGGGCCTCGGTCAGGATCCCCGGCACCCCCCGGAGAACGTTGGCGACCCTCACGCGGCACTCTTCTCGAGGTAGACAACCAGGGACTTGCCCACGAGGGGATTGAGCGACGCCTCGAGGCGCGTGGTGAGTGCGGGGTGTTTCATGATGTCCCACACCAGCAGTCGGTGATACTGACGCACCATGAAGTTGGTGTCGTTGGTCGTCCCCACCAGGCACTTGAGCCACCAGTAGGGACTGTGCAGCGCGTGGGCGTAGTGGTGCGACCTGACGCGCAGACCCACCGAGGTGAGACGCTCTTCGAGCACGCGGCGCGAATAGATGCGGATATGACCTCCGGGCACCTCGTGGTACTCCGTGGACAACGCCCAATTGATGCGTTCGGGACCGCGCCGGGGCACGGTGACCGCCATCGTACCCCCGGGGCGTAACACGCGCGCCAGTTCCGCCATGGCCCCCACGTCGTTGGGGATGTGTTCGAGCACCTCCGAGCAGATGACCCGATCGAACGCCCCGTCGGCGAAGGGGAGGGCCAAGGCGTCGCCCTGCACCGCCGCCGCGAACGTCGATGCGGGAAGCTCTCCGGCGTCACGCATCGCGGCGAAGGTCGCGCGCACCGCGAGGACCTCGTCGCGGCCCGCGTCGAGGGCGACCACCCGCGCGCCGCGCCGGGCCGCTTCGAAGGCGTGACGCCCAAAACCGCACCCCAGGTCGAGGACGGCGTCGCCCGGGTGCACCCCGAGCACGTCGTAACGCGCCGTCAGCATCAGGTGAAGTCCACGGAGTCCGGCAACGCTCCCCCGCGCAGGATCGACTCGTAGCACGCGGCGGTGCCCCGAGCCGTGACGCCCCAGGTGAAACGATGTATCACGCGCTCGCGGGCGTTGGCCCCGAGACGCTCGCGCAGACCGGCGTCGTCGAGCAATCGGCGGATCGCCTTCACCAGGGCGTCGGGATCGTTCGGCTCCACCAGGAGACCCGTCTCGCCGCTGGTCCCGACCACCTCGGGCAGGGCCCCGCCCGTCGTCGCCACCACGGGGACCGCGCAACTCATCGCCTCGATAGCCGGCAGTGAAAAACCCTCGTAGAGACTCGGCACGATCGCCACCTGCGCTTCGCCGTAGAGACGGGCCAACGCCTCGTCGCTCACGCCCGAGATGGTGGTGACGACGTCACCGAGTCCGAGTCGTTCGATCGTCGCGGCGACTCGCCCGTCGGACTTGGGTCGCCCGATCACCAACAAGTCGATGTCGCGTTCGGTGCGCAATTTCGCCAGCGCCTCGAGCAGGGGCACGAGACCCTTCATCGCGACGTCGGAACTCGTGGTGACCATGAGACGTCCCGGCTTCTTCACCACGTCGTCGTAGGGGCGAAAGACGTCGTGGTCGACCCCCACGGGAACCACCGTGAGTCGTCCGAGGTCCACGCCCATCTGCTCGTGGATGTCGGACTTCGAATTGTGCGACACCGTCAGCACTGCGTCGAGCTGACGCACCACGCGTACCTGCATGCGCAAGAAGCCGTACCATCGCCGGGTGCTGTAGCGCTGCCAGAACGTGGTGGCGTGGTCGAGCGCAATCGAGCGGTCCACCGTGATGGGATGATGCAGAGTCTCGAGCAGGGGCCACCCCTCGTGGAACAGGCTCAATACCCCGCTGCCCATGCACTGGTTGTCGTGGATGATGTCGAAATCGGCCCGACGCGACGCCAGGAGGCGACGCACCCGTCGCGCGAACGCCCAGGGTTCGCCGAAGCCCCCCGTGAGCATGATGGCGAACTCACCGACGTCGGCGAGGTCACGAAACTCGCGCGGGGCCGGCCAACGAAAGGGGTCGGGTTCTCGGTAGAGATCGAGTCCACTGACCGGGGTGAAGCCCACTCCCTCGTCGAGCTCGGGCCAGGGGGGGCCGGAGAAGACTTCCACGCTGTGGCCCAGGCGCACCAGTTCACGCGTCAGGTGCCGGGTGTAGACGCCCTGTCCGCCGCACTGGGGATTACCGCGGTACACGAGGAACGCAATACGACGCCCCCCCGGTGCCGGGGGGCGCGCTGCGACGCGTTCGGGCGTGACGAGGGAGCGCGACCGCACCCACGACTCCCTCGTCGCGGCAATGGTGTGACGAAGGGTCTGGGGCACTGTCCAACTTTCCCGCAATCGTGAGAGTTCATTCTCGCCGATGGCCCCCGCGGACACAAATGTGGTCCCGCGTTGCAGCCATAGTGCGTGGCGGCGGTGCGTGCGACAGCCCATCGCCGATGACGAGGCGGTGGCGAAGGGCGCCACCGTGTGCAGTGATCGCACGCGTTGACACACCCACGACCCCTACTGAGCGTCGTCCTCGTTCAGGGACATGGCGCGGAGATTGTCGCGCAACGCGGTCTGGTAGCGGAGGCGACCGATCCCCTGTGAAAACTCAATGGCGGTCAGTGGTCCAAAGGCGGGATGCCAGAAGACGGCCTGTCCGACCACGCAGGTGCAGTGCACGACGGCGAAGGCCGTGGCGTCGTCGTCGGCGCTGATCCAACCCCTCGACTGCGCTGCGTGGAGGACCTCGATGAAGTCCGCCAGTTCACGGGCCTGGACCGCACGCAGGCGCACGTCCTCGGGGGCGACTCGACGGAAGTACGAGATGAGCGGGGCGAGACGGTGAATACCCTCGTTGGCGGGCATCGACCAGGAATACTGGACGTAGCTCGTCGCGGCGTCGCGAAACGCTGCCGCGTCGTCGCTGCGCACCGCTCGCGACATGTCAGCGAGGTGCTCCCCGAAGGGCGCGAGGTAGCGGTTGAGCATCAGGACCGTGGCCTCGGCGATGATGTCGGTCAAGGAGTGGAAGTTGTAATAGACGGTGGGGATGGCGACGCCGGCGCGACGAGCCAATTCACTCGCGCGCACCTCGTGGATGTCCATCTCACCCAACATCACCACCATCTCCTCGACCACCCGCGCCGAGCCGGGGCTCATTGATCGGTCCTTCGTGATGTCGGTCGTACTCATGTTGGCCTAAAACTTAGACGCTGTTTCACGAGGGCGGGCGCGAGCCTCTCGAACGACCCGCCTCGTCGAGGTCCACGCCCCAGGACTCAGATCTCGCGATAGCGCGGCACGTAGCCGCCCACCCCGAGGGACGCCGACTCTTCGATGTCCATGGACTCGTCCACCCCACCGATGACCTCGGTGACCCAGGACAGACGGTCCTTCAAGATCCTCGTGACGCCCCCTTGGAGGGTGTCCGACGAGATGGCGCAACTCGAGCACGCGCCCTGGAGTTGCACTTCCACGACGCCGCCTTCCACGTCGGCACGGATCAACACCAGGTCGCCACCATCGGCTTGGACCGCCGGACGCATGAGGTCGAGCAGGCTACGCAGTGCAGTCAGACGCGACGCACGTTCAAGTTCATTGAGTTGGCTCACCGCACCAGTCTGCCGGGAAACGGGCGTCGCGTGCCCCGCCTAGGTCGCCGGCTCGCTTTTCACGAGGTCGGCGACGGCCTCGTCATAGCTGCGCAGGGCGCGAGGGCCCCACACGGTCCCGGGCCCGCCATTCATCATGATCGCCACTCCGACCGCCTCGGCGACACCTTGACGAGTGGCGCCCGCTCGGACCGCAGAACGGGTGTGCGAGACGATGCACCCGTCACACTCGCGGGTGATGGCGATGACGAGGGCGAGCAATTCCTTCGTAGCGGCGTCGAGTTCGCCCGGCGCCATCGCGGCCCGCGATAATTCGGCGTAACCACGTAGCACGTCGGGTATCAGCGATCGCAGCGCGAGCGCGGGTTCCCTGAGTTCGGCGCGCACGTCGTGAGAATTTTGCACGACCACTCCTCTCGGCGTGTCGCTAGGGGTACACGTCATTCCTTAGGATAGGGGTCGTGAGTGTCATCGACGATCTTGTGGGACATAATCGCGACTACGTCGCGGGTCACGGTCATCGCGAACTCGCCACCGCCCCGGCGTTGCACCTCGCGGTGCTGACCTGCATGGACTCGCGTCTCGACCTCTTCGGCGCACTCGGCCTCGACCTCGGTGAGGTGCACCTGATCCGCAACGCCGGCGGCATCGCCACCGACGACGCCGTGCGTTCACTCCTGCTCAGTCAGCGCCTGCTCGGCACGCGCTCCATCATGGTGATCCACCACTCGCGCTGTGGGCTCGAATCGTTCGAGGAGGATGCCCTGCAGGGCGAACTCGAACGAGCCGTGGGTGCACGGGCTCCCTTTCGCCTCGGCGCCTACAGCGACGTCGACGCCGACGTGCGCGCCACCGTGAGGACCCTTCGCGAGAGTCCCTTCGTCGACACCACCGAAGTGCGCGGATTCGTCTTCAACGTCGACGACGGTGACCTGCGCGAAGTGTCAGTCGAGTAGGGGCTTCTTGAACCCCTGGGCGCACTGGTCGTAGCCGTTGCTGCGGTAGAAGCGATGCGCGTCGAGTCGCTCATTGCGACTGGTGAGTTGCACGCGGTAACACCCACGCTCGCGGGCGAGACCCTCGGCGTACGTCACGAGAGCCGTGCCCACCCCGCGACTGCGCTGGTCAGAACGCACGTAGACGCTCTCGATCTCACCGCACCAGCCCCCGGTGTGTTGGAAGTGGCGAAAGACTATGACCTGACACATCGCAATGACCACCCCGTTACTGAGTGCCACGACCACGTCGCCCCCGCGCCGACGCGTCTCAATCACGGCGTCCCAGTACTCGTCGAGTCGACGCTCGTCCTCGACGCCCGGGCTCAAAGTGCCCTCGCTGATCAGCGCTACCGCAGCAGCGACCTCGCCACGCTCGATACCGCGCAGTGTCAACTCCACCCGACGACGCTACCCCAGTCACCGCGACAGTCGCGTCACGCGAACCAGTGAGGCGCCGGTGACCAGAGGTCGACCCGACCCCTCTCGTCGATCGCGAGAGATGGTCACCATCTTGAACAGAGTTCAAGGGCCAAACCTTGCAAAAGGTGAATTGTCCTAAGGTAGTCAGGGGGGAAGTGAACGACAAGGTGGATGTTGATGCGTATTGGTGTTCTAACCGCTGGCGGTGACGCTCCTGGACTCAATGCGGCCATTCGTGCCATCGGGCAAATGGCCACCCGCGACGGACACGAGGTCATCGGCATCGCGAACGGCTGGGCCGGACTGGCCGACGAGTACGCGGGACGACGTCTAGAGACCAGTGATTTCATAGGAATCCTGAGCCAAGGGGGCACTCTCCTGGGCACCGCGCGCTACAACCTCGACCAGCCCGAGGGGGGTCGCCATCGCGTGCTGACCGCCATGGACGCCCACCTAGACGCGCTGGTGGCGATCGGCGGCGACGGGACCCAACGCATCTCGAACTGGCTAGCCGAGCACGGGGCCAACGTCGTGGGTGTGCCCAAGACCCTGGACAACGACCTCTTAGGCACCGACTACTGCATCGGCTTCGACACCGCGGTGTCCATCGTGTGCGAATCTCTCGACCGGCTCTACACCACCGCCGCCTCGCACCACCGGGTCATGGTCGTCGAGACCATGGGTCGCGCGACCGGTTGGGTGGCGGCCATGGGCGGACTCGCGGGCGGGGCGGACCTCATCGTGATCCCGGAGTTCCCCTTGACCATGGACCAAATCATTGACCACCTGGTCACGCGCCGATCCAAGGGGTACGGCTTCTCCATCGTCGTGGTCGCCGAGGGCATCAACCTCGAGACCCTCGGTGGCACTGAACTCAACGGCGTCCCCACCGAGGGGATCGGTGGAGTACGCCTGGCGACGCGCGGCGTCGGACAGTTCGTCGCCGCCCAGATTGACGAGCACGGCGGCTTCGAGGTACGCACCACGGTGCTGGGTCACCTCCAGCGTGGTGGTAGCCCGAGCGCCTACGACCGTATTTGGGCCACCCGAGTGGGCGCGGCCGCCTACGACGCGGTCGCCGCGGGAACCTTCGGCGTGATCCCCGTCGTACGGGGCAACGAAGTCGTCCTCGCGGCCCTCACCGAGGTCGCCAACGGCCAGCGCCAGGTCCCCCGCGAGATTTACGAACTCTGCTCGGCCTTCTTCTAGCCGGGCCTCAACCGAGTTCGCCGCGGTCCTCGGGGCCGAGTTGTCCCCGTCGGTAGTGCTTGCGGCACAGCACCTGGTAGTGGATGGCCCCCTGGTTCACGTCGCCGGTGAGGAATTGTGATCCCTCGCGAGTGATGACCCCGTTGATCACTCGGGCGTTGCAGCGGCCCTTCTCGCCGCACCAGCAGGTCGAGGTGAGCGGGAGTTCTTGGGCTCGATCGGCGATGGCGAAGAGGCGAGCCGAGCCGGGAAACACGTTGAGCAAGAAATCGGCCGACAGCCCGAAGGCGTGCACGTCGATTCCGTACTCGTCGACGATCTCGGCCAATTGGTCGACCTGGGCGGTACTGGCGAACTGGGCCTCGTCGATCACCAAGATGGTGTCGCCCTGGTGCACGAGGCGCGCGACGTGCGGGGCCAGGTCTTCGCCGGGCACGATCGCGTCGGCGTGGGCCTCGATGCCGATACGACTGGTGACCATACCTTCGGCACTGCGGTCCCCGAAGGTCCACAGGGCCACGTCGGAACGCGTCTCTCGAAGTTGCCAGCACAGCTGCAGGGCCAAGGTCGACTTACCCGCCGCCATTGTGCCGTAGGTAAAAGTCAGTTCGCCCATGTCATTTCCACTCGTCACGCGCGGTTAACGCTAGCCGCCCGCGGCTCCTCGCGACGATCGCCGTGGTTCACTAGATTGGTGACATGAATCTCTCCGTGCGAGCCGTGGCCTACATCCGCAACGAGCGCAGCGAGGCCCTCGATGACAACTGGGACGACGTCGTCAGTACCGTCGAACTGGCCACCGACGTTCCCAGTGAGGCCCTGAACGGTCTCGACGAGTTCAGTCACGTCGAGATCGTCTTCTTCGCCGACTGGGCCGAGGACGTGCCCCCCGCACCCTGGCACCGACACCCGCGCGGCAACGAGAACTGGCCCGACGTCGGCGTGTTCGCCCAGCGCAACAAGGACCGTCCCAACCGCATCTTGCTCACCACGGTCGAGATCGAAGAGATCGGCCCGCGTTTCGTGCGAGTTCGCGGGCTCGACGGAATCGACGGTACCCCGGTGCTCGATATCAAACCGGTGTTCCACTGGAGCGTTCCGCGCAGTGAGGTACGCGCTCCGCAGTGGAGCGAAGAGCTCGGCGAGAACTACTTCTGATCTAGCGCCCCGCGACCTCGCGGGGCTGGGCGAGCATCAACTCATCGACGAGGTTCCTCGTCGGACAGGTCGCCGGACCGAAGGAGGCAATGGCGATGGACGCGGCCGCGTTCGCGCGCAGCAGCGCCTCCTCGAGCGAGGTGCCCATCATCAACTCAGCGATGACCACCCCGTTGTGCACGTCACCCGCTCCGTTCGTGTCGACGACGTGCGCCGCGAATCCTGGCGCGCGCACGAGTCCCTGAGCGGACGCCGCGGCGCAGCCGTTCGCTCCGTCGCGCACCACGACCATCGAGTGCTGCGCGCGGCCGCGTAGTTCACTCGCGCAGTCGAGCGCGTCGTCGCTCGAGACCCACAACTGCGCCTCGGCGGTGTTGCACAACAGCCAGTCCGTGCGTTCGAGGACTCGCGCCAAGATCTCCGGGGCGATGTCCGAAGCCCGCGGACCCGGATCGAAGGCCACGACGACCTCAGTCGGAAGCGCCGCGAGCCACTCACTCACCGTGCGCGCCACCGCGGCGTAGACCACGTTGTAGCCCGACACGTAGACCACGTCGCCGCTCACCAGCGACACGGTGGAGAGTTCGTGCGCGTTCAGGGTGAGTTCGGCCCCCGGCGAGGTGACGAAGGTTCGCTCGCCCGACTGATCCACCAGTACGACGCACACGCCCAGATCGAGGTCGCCACGCGACGCTAGCGCCACGTGGATCCCCTCGTTGAGCAAGACCCCGCGCGCGATATCGGCGAATCGACCCACGCCGAGTTGGCCCACGTAGAGCGCGTTCACTCCCTGGCGCCGCGCCGCGCTCATCACGTTGTAGCCCCCGCCCGCCGTCATCAGGCGCCGCGAGGAGAGCGCGTCGCCCCCGCGAGCGGGTAACGAGTCGATGATCAACGCGAAATCGATCATCACGGTGTCCAGACAGACCACGCGCGCGTGGGTAGCGACCACCTACAGCGTCGCGATCCACTCGGCGCTAGTGAGGACCGTGGCCTGGCGCGGGAACACCTTGCCCATCAGCACCCGGTGCACCTCGGGGTCGGCGTCGGCGCAGGCATCGGCAATCACGCTCAAGCGGAAGTCGAGGTCGGCGGCCTGGCGCGTCGTCGAGAGGACGACGCCGCTGGTCGCGACGCCGGCGAGCACCAAGTGGTCCACCCCCCACGAACGCAGTACCACGTCGAGGTCGGAACCCGCGAAGGCACTCACTCGTCGTTTGGTCACGAGCACCTCGTCCTCACGGGGAGAGAGCCGAGGGTGAATCTGGGTGGCGGCCCCCATCTCGTCCATCGCTGAGGTGGACGTGAGTGCGGCAAAACTCTGGTTTCGCGCGCTGACCTCGGGCGCACCCGGGCGAAACGCGACGCGCACGAAGATGACGCGAACGCCGTGCGTACGCGCGGCGTCGATGACACGCTCCAGGGTCGTCAGTAGCGCGTCGGCCTGGTCGGGCACGCGCGCGACGATGCCATTTTGTAGGTCCATCACCAACAGTGCCTGGGTCATGACCCACTCCCTCCCAACCGTGGACTACTTCTTCTTCACGAGGGCGGTCTCACTCTTGATGAGTGCCGCGAACTCGGCCGACACCTTGACGTTCAAACTCGCCACCTGTGCTTCGGTCATGGGCGCCTTCTTGCCGCGCAAGAAGAGGATCTCGCTCTGGGAGATTCGCTTCTGATCGCGCGCGAACGTCGCGAGTTGGGCGTTGAAGGTCCGATTGGGTCCGTGAGCGTGCGCGAGCATGGCGTCGCACGCCTTCTCGAGGAGTTCATTGGCGTAGATGCCGATCGACGTGGTCGCGGTCGAGGACTGGAGGGCCGAGGCATCGGTCTGCATGGCCACCAGCGTGGCGGCCTCCCCCTCGACCCAGAGGTTGAAGGAGAGCGCGCCGTTCCTCTCGGCGGCGCGCAACACGTTTACGTCCGAGCCGATGTCAGAGGTCAAGTAGAAGATGTTGCCGACGTCGCCCGAGAGGGTGACCGTCGAAGGGGTCGTGAAGTACTCGTGGTACGACGTCGCCAGGAGTCGGGTGTCACTCACGAACAGACGCAGCGAATCGCGGTACTTCGCGGGCACCTGGGCCCGGGACGCTGCCGCCGCCTGGGCCGAGAGCTTGGTCATCGCGGACCGGGCGCTCGTGAGCAGGGTCGAGCGTTGCGCCTTGCATTTGGCACTGTTACACAAGAAGAACGTGCGCAGGCTGGTGAGGTAGTTGTTGGTATTGCCCAGGACGTTGGCCACGATGTGCGGAGTCGCCACGGTCGCGCCACTGGCGTTCGTGACCGTAAAGAGCGGGTTGAGCGACATGGCCACGACAGCGCCCAGGGCCGCGTACCGACGAAATGAGATGGACATGATGGAGTACTCCTCGTTTGATACCACCCTAGCGAAACGACCCTTCAACGCTTCGGGAGACGACACTCGTAAGGAATTGTGAACGTGAGGACGCGATAAGAATCGAGGTGCCGCGTCACGCGCGAGATCTCGGTCGAACTCGTAGTGTGAGAGCCGTGGACCTCGTTTCGTCTCGTCACCGCCGCGCGCTCGCGGCGGTGCTATCGGTTCTCACCCTGATGGGGCCCACCTCCGTCGCGGGTGCCGCCTCGTCGCCGAGGGCGCTTTCGTCTGGCGCTCAGACGCTCGAGCCGCCCGTGGGCGCCGCACTCACCTCACGCATGTCGAACCTGTTCCACGACGTGGCGCTCGACTCCCTGGCCCGGACCGAGACTCTCTTCTTCCCGGAATCGGCGTACGTCGCGATGAAGACCGGCCTCATCGCTTCACCCCGCACCGACTACGTCGACCGGTTGATCGGCTTCCTCCGACTCGACCTCGCCGCCTACCACGCGGCACTCTTCGCGCACGGGCCGAGTGCGTTCCTGGGCGTCAATGTCAACCCTCACGACGCCACGTGGATCCGGCCCGGTTGGTGCGAGAACTCTCTCGGCTACTGGCATCTACCCGGGGTGCGGTTGGTGTACCGCCAGAACAAGGTCGTCCGATCAGTGGCGGTGGCGTCACTCATCTCGTGGCGCGGCGTCTGGTACGTGGTCCACCTCGGGCCGAATCCCCGACCGCGCAACGTGGGCACGCTCGACGCACCCGCGCGGGGCCGCGGCGTGCCCGGCCCCGCGGGGGGCTGCTAGGCCCCGGCAGGTACGGCGATCGCCCCGCGCGCACCGATCTGCGCCGCGCTGGAAGTGAAGTCCTCGAGTGAGAGTTGATTCATGAATCCCCACGCGGCGTGCGTCGGGTCGACGAAGGCCTGCCCACCCGGGTGGATCGTAATCGGGACCACCGAGGCAGCCGTGATCGTGCCGTGAGGGTTCATCGTGACGTGCAACACCGCGGAGAGAGACAGGTCGCCAACGCTGGCGAAGGCCTCGTAGTTCGTGAAGTCCCCCAGGCTGTAGGCAATGAGTCGTCCCTTGTACCACTGCATCCCGCGCAGCACGTGCGGGCCGCTGGCGATCACCAGATCGGCGCCCTCGTCAATGGCCGCGTGGGCGAAGGCGTACGGGTTGCCACGATTCTCTCCGTAGAAGTACTCGTTCTGGCGCGTCACGTGATCGGCCGTCGTCCCCTCGGCTCCCGAGTGCATGTAGACGACGACGACCGACGCCTCGCGCTTGGCTTGAGCAATGAGTGCACTCTCCTGGCTGGCGACCAGCATGTTGTTGGTCAAGTAGTACGGCGCGAAATCCACGAAGGCCACCGACACCCCGTGCGTGCGCACCACACCGATCTGTCCAGGTAGTCCCGCTTGAACGATGCCCGCCGCGTGCAGGGCCGCGGACGTGTCCGCCTGGCCCGTGGCGCCGAAGTCGTATGAGTGGTTGTTGGCGCTGTTGAGCACCGTGAATCCGGTCGCCCGGTAGACCCGAGCGAACGAGGGGGGGACCCGAAAGGCGTAGCACTGACTGGAGGCGACCCCACACTTTGACGTACCCGCAGTGGTCATCGTGCCTTCGAGATTGCCAAAGACGATGTCGGCGGCGAGGGCCGCCTTCACCGGCGAGAAATAGGCCGTGGGGTTAGCCGGCAATTGTGGCGTATTGCCGAGATCGGTGTCACCCACCGCCGAAAGGGTGAAACTCGTGGTCGGCGGCGCCGTGGTCACGGTGCGCGCCAACGTGGTCGTGGTCGTCGAGGTCGTGGTCGTCGTGGTCGTGGTCGTGGTCGTGGGGGCACTCGCGCGCGTGGCGACGTAGGTGCCCGTCGCGCCCACGAGGAGAACGACGAGCACGAGGGTCACCAGCCACCGACGACGCCACGAGTGTTGGGGCGCCGCGGCGTGTCGACCTACCACGGCTGAGGGTCGCCGGGCCCGCGCGACAAGAACACCGCGAAGAAATCCTTCGTGCTCGAATAGAGGAACCGACCCGGAATCTGATTGGGATTGGGCACGTCGAGCGCGGGGCTCTTCGCGCCGGGCCCGGCGTAGGTCACGAAGATGGGCCACTCGGGATTGATGTCGAGTTCCATGGCGCGCACGCAGTGCAACTGGACCATCACGCTCGCCATGGACGCGGCGGTCTGAGCGGGGGCGGCGGCGTAGATCAGGTTGCCGTTCTTGTCAATACCCAGCGCGGAGCGCCACACCGCCGGATTCCCGTAGAGAGTGAGTCCCCAGGCGTAGTTGTTGGCGGTACTGGGTGTTGGGCGCGAGTTGTTCACCAGGAGGGGAAGGTTCTGGCGCGCCATCAACACCGTCGGACCGGGAGCGGGCCCGCCCGCCCACTGGGTGATCCCCACGGTGCCGTTGGTGTAGCGCACGACGGTGGCGAGACCCTTGAGCAGCGGGAAATAGAGCGTGTGATTCGTGTAGAAGCCCGCCGGGCTGTCCCTCTCGTAGAAACCGGAGTTGAACGTCGCCAGCAAGCGCGACAGCCCCGTCGCGGGCACCGCCTCGGGTCCACGCGAGTAGGAAGTCACCCCGGGACCCTCGTACCCCAAGTACAGGCCCAGCACGGTAGCCCCCGTGCGCATCCAGGCCGCGTAGGCCACGACCCCCGCGGCCTGTCCCTGTGGGTGGAAGTTCATCAGCGCGACCACGGGGGCGTGCCCCGCCCAGGTGTCACGCACAGACCAGTTCAGACACGCGGTGCTGGACTGGTGCGTTCCCGGCGCCACGATGCGGTGACACACCGGTGCGGGCACCGACACCGCGGGACTCACGCGAGCGAGCGAAGTGGCAGCGTGCGACGTCGCGTGACTGGACGTCGCGAGCATTCCCAGTGCACCAGCTCCCAGGAGGACGGACAACGCAGCGCCACCCAGTCGGTGTCGTGGGTGCCGGCGATGGGCCGACTCGGTTCGTTGACGGCGGCGCCGGACAGTCACTTTCATATCACCTCTGTACGACAACGCTAACTGTCCGTTCGATGCGGGGCGGTCACTGAGTGTCGCTGACCCTTCAGGCGAGAAGCGAAGGGGGCTCATGCGCTCCCTCCATGGTGGCGGGCGTCGCCGTAATCAGTACCCAGGCGCTCACCAGGGTGAGCGCCAACGATGCAGCGGCAACGCTTCGCCAAACCCAATTGACCCCGAGCCGCTCCCCGAAGATCCACGCGCCCAAGAGCACGCTGACGATGGGGTCGAGTATCACGATGGCGGTCTGGGACGACCTCAGGGGACCCACGTGCAGGGCCGACTGCTCGGTGAGGAGTCCCGCGACGCCGCAGGCGATGAATGCGTAGAAGGGCCAGCGGGTCAACAGGCCAGCGAACCCCACCCGAGTGATGACATCGGTGCACTGTTTGATGTACGCGGCCTCGAGGGCCCAGAGGATCGCCGTGGCGCTCCCCCACAGAGCGGCGCGACGCCCGGGCGATCCCCGTAGCCCCGCGACGACGAAGACCGCGACCAACCCCGCGCACCACACTCCGGGCGTGGTCCAACGCAACACCACCGCGGGCGGACCACTCGCTCGCGTCGTGGCGACCAAGAAGACGCCCAGCGACGTCGCCGTCACGAGGGACGCCAACCACGCGCGAGCCGGCACGACCTGGTGCAACCACACTCGCCGCAGCACGAGGGCGAGGACGAGTTCGAACACGAGCAACGGCTGAACCAGGGACATCGCGGCGAAGTGCAGCGCCAGGGACTGAAAGAACAGTGATCCACCCATCGCCAACCACCCCACCAACCAGAGCGGATGACGAAACAGGAAGACCACGAATCGCCAACCACGCTCGTGGTGCGTGGCTGACGTCGAGGCGATGTGCTGCGCCGTCACCGCCAGCCCGTTGGCCAACGCCGTGAGCAGCGCGCAAGTAATCGCGATGGCGTCGTGCACGGCCACGCTTCGAGTCATGGTGTCAGGCTACGTCGCCCCTCGCGGCGTACTCCACGAGGGACGTGAAAAGCCCGCGGTCATTAGGCGGCCAATCGTCGCGCCCCTGGGCCCAGGTTGACGCGCGAGGTCACGACGACGAACCCATCGAAGGACTCCTCAAGAGAAGAGACATCGTACTCGGACCACGCGAGTATCCCGCACTACTCCGAGGTGAGCAGACGAGCCAATAGACGAATGATTCTTCTGAGACGGTGCCAGTATCATCACATCAAGGAATACCCGCGAGGAACGGAGGAAGGTGCGAACTCGTCCCCTCATTGTCGTCGTCGCCCTGCTGTTAGCGAGCAATGTCGCCGCGAGCACGGCGCACGCGTCGACGACCCTGATCGTCAGCGGCAATGGAATCAACGACGTTCACTTGAGAGCCAGTGAGTCCGCCACCGTGGCCACCGTGACCCGCGTCCTCGGTCGCCCCAGCACGAAACTCGCCGCGACCCCGATGCTGACGCTGTGCGGGGTGAGCGCCACTATTCGCTGGTCGTCAATGGACCTGTTCTTCAACCACCAACGCCTCGTCGGGATCTCCTTCGGGCCCGGACATTCGCCGAACGTCCGCACCGCCGCAGGTCTGAGGCTGGGTAACACGCTGGGTCGCGCTCGCTCCCTCTACGGTAGGAAACTCACCACTTCCACTAGCCAGGGCGGTGCGTGGTTCGTCGCCACTCCGGTAGGGCGCATTGAGGGCTTCTTGAATCCCAGTACCGCGAGGACGCCCACCTCGTCCGCGAGAATCTGGACGATCGACGTCGGCGTCGTCGGTTGCCCGGCGCTGTCCCCGTAGGAGTTCCGCGCCGCCACTCCGTCGGGTCAATGGCTTGCGGGGGCGTCGTTAAGTGCGAGGGCCACTCTCGTCGCGGCCCAGAAGAGTGATTCTCTGATGGATTGAGCCCTGTCCCAGTGGCGGCTCTCCCACTCCTCACCCGCCACCATGTCGCCGGCGTAGAGGACGTGAGCGAGACGCACGTCTCGATAGCGTGCGAGCGCCATCAATGCCGAAGCCTCCATATCGACCATGTGGCAACCCTCATCGATGCGACGACGCACCCTCGATCTCGTCTCACGGAACATGGCGTCCGTCGTCCACGCACGCCCCGTGAAGTGCTCGACTCCCAGCGCGTCGAGGACGCGGTTCGCCACTTCGACGCCCAAGGGCTGCGCTGCGATGATTCGAGCCGGCCGGGCGTAATGGGCGCTCGTACCCTCGTCTCGCACGGCGCTGTCGACCACCATGACGTTCCCCAGGTCGAAACGTGCGTCGAGAGCCCCCGCTCCACCACAGGCCACGAACGTCGTAATGCCCAGGGCCATCGCCTCCTCGGTGAACCCGACCGCGAGTGGAGAACCCACACCCGGGTGCATGACGCACAACCGTCGCTCGTCGACGACGACTTCGTAGATGTGATTTGAGCCGATCTCGCTTCGCAGGGTGTAGCGACGGGTCAACTCGCCGCGCTCCACGAGGTCTCTCAAGATGTCGTTGAAGAAGCACAGCACCGCCACCGGCGCGAGGGGCTGACGATCGTGCAGCAGGTGCGCCTCGATGATCCCGGGCTCGCCTAAGTCGTCCTCGAAGATCGGCAGATCATCGATAGGACCCATTGCCGAAGGCTACCGGAGCACCCGGAGGGACTCCGACCAACGTCGAGAACCGTCGACTCCTACAGCCGTCGCAGCGTTCCCCCGCGTGCCTCGTGCACCTCATCAAACATTCGCTGTAGCATCGCGCGATGACGAGAACGACCACAACCGCGAGCATCATGCCCTTTGGCGAGCACCAGACCTGGTACCAGGTGACGGGCGAACTCACCCCTGAACGTGCACCCCTGGTCGCGCTCCATGGTGGCCCGGGGATGGCGCACAATTACCTCAAGAGACTGCAGGTCCTGGCCGACGATGGCTGGCCCGTTGTCTTGTACGACCAATTGGGTTGTGGACGATCCACACACCTACCCCACGCTCCAGAGGAGTTCTGGTCGGTTGAGTTGTTCCTCGAGGAGCTTGGCGCACTTCTCACCCACTTGGGCATTGCCTCCGACTACCACCTCTTCGGTCAGTCCTGGGGCGGCATGTTGGCGGCGGAGCACGCGGTGCGACAGCCCGAAGGACTCCGTTCCCTAATCCTGTCGAACTCACTGGCATCATCAGCTCTCTGGGCGCAAGGTGCGACTCGGCTACGCGCACAACTTCCTCTCGGCACCCGAGAAGCCCTCGAACGTCACGAAGCGGACGGATCCCTCGACGACCCCGCTTACACCGCGGCGGTCGAGGAGTACTACGCCCGTCACGTCTGTCGGGTGCCGCTGCCCGACGAGGTCAAGGAGTCCTTTGACCAATTGAACCAAGACCCCACGGCGTACGGCACGATGTGGGGACCCAATGAGTTCGCGCCAGTAGGCTCACTTTCGAATTGGACCATCGTCGACCGATTGAGCCGTATCGAAGTTCCCACCCTCGTGGTCTCCGGCGAATTCGACGAAGCGACTAGTGAGTGCCAGCAGCCCTTCATTGAGAACATTGCCAACGTCGAGCAGGCCGTAATCGAAGGTGGATCGCATCTATCCATGGTGGAGCGGCCCGAGGTTTATTTCTCAGTCCTGCGAAAGTTCCTGGCAGAAGTCTCTTCGTGACGAGCCACCACCCTGACCTTTGTTCAGTGCATCGGTCCTACTCGCAAAGAGCGGTACCGAATAAACCTTGGAACGGGTAGACATTACTTCTCTGACCATTCGGTGCCCCCGGCAGGATTCGAACCTGCGCTCACGGTTTAGGAAACC